>Ga0209720_1000134_pt1 | contig 78557 bp, 74 predicted proteins | sample AD_JPNMR3_MetaG_FD_184426 | JGI IMG/M metagenome (GOLD analysis project Ga0209720, IMG submission 184426) | Active sludge microbial communities of municipal wastewater-treating anaerobic digesters from Japan - AD_JPNMR3_MetaG (SPAdes) (version 2) | ecosystem: Engineered > Bioreactor > Anaerobic... | reverse complement strand
AATGACGGGGAAGATCCGCAAAGAGATCCACCGTGGCGGTGGTATGCTGCACCCCCCGCTCCCGATCGAGAACCGTGATGGGGTATCGAACCCCCTTTACGCCCACCTTCGCCAGGGGAATATCCCGTTCATCCGGCTGATTCTGGACATCCATCATGGTACAACGGCAGGAACCTTCTATTACTCCATCCTTCATTGTAGATACCTCGCCCTCCCAGAGCGCCCTGGACCGGGGCCGCATCCAGAGCTGCGGTAACCTTTGTTTTAGAACCGATCCCCTGGGACCCAGCACTTCTTACCGTGTTATATCTGCACTCCGGAAGCTTCACCGGCAAACAGGCCCCAGCCGGGATTCGGCGGCCTCAAGGACATTCTGGAGCAACATCGCAATGGTCATGGGTCCTACCCCCCCCGGCACCGGAGTAATGTACGAAGCCACCTGAAGCACCGCATCAAAATCCACATCCCCCACAAGGCGATAGCCCTTCTTACTCTGGGGGTCTTCGATTCGGTTCACCCCCACATCGATTACCACCGCGCCCGGTTTTACCATATCAGCGGTTATGAGATGGGGACGCCCCACCGCGGCGATGAGGATATCCGCCTGCCGGGTAAAGGAGGCAAGATCCCGGGTACCCGTATGGCAGACCGTAACCGTCGCATTGATATCCCTCCCCGAAAGCAGGTTCGCCAGGGGACGGCCCACAATGTTGGATCGTCCCACTACCACCGCATGGGCCCCCTTCGTCGGGATCCCCAGTTCTCTCAGCAATACCAGCACCCCGTGGGGTGTGCAGGGCAAAAAGGTCTTTCGCCCCAGCACCATGTTCCCCACCGAGAGGGGATGAAAGCCATCCACATCCTTAGCTGGATCGATAGCCAGAAGAATCCGTTCTTCATCGATATGGGACGGGAGCGGAAGTTGCACGAGGATCCCATGCACCGCCGGATCCCCATTCAAATCCCGGATATGTTCAAGAAGGGCTTCCTCAGTGGTATCGGCGGGGAGCCGAATATCTCGGCTCGTCATCCCTACTTCTGCCAGGGCCCGTTCTTTGGCGGTAACATACGAAACACTCGCAGGATCGGTACCCACAAGAATAACCGCGAGGCAGGGCGCCACCCCCTGCTCTTGGAGACTGGCCACCCGGGGGATAAGACGCTCCCGGACCTTCCGGGCAATTTCTTTTCCATCAATAATCTGGGCGGCCATCGATTCCTCCTGTAACGAGTGCTTGTGTACGCTTGTTCTATCACAACAGGGGGGAACTGGACAAGGAGTACCCCCTGGGCAGCCTGGGTAAGGGACAAGGAGTTGGTACTCCCTTCTCTCGTTCCGGCCTTCTGAAAAAATCGAAACAAAGGTAAAGGGCTGGCCCTATTCTCCATTGTTCATCGCAGGAAAGGGTTTTTGTGAGGATTTCTTGATAGGCGGGGGACCCAATTGCTGAGGAAAGGGGGAAATTCTTTACCCGATTGCCTAAAGGAGGTATCCAGGATATAGTACAGCTATCGTTATTTCCCTTGAGGGAAAAGAAGCTCTAAAATTGACGAAAACCACCTGAGGGTGCGGGAGTAAGTCCGGCCCAATGGTATCATCAAAATAAAAAAAGGATACATGCAAAGCAAACACGTAAGGAGCACAGATCCATGAAGTACAACTGGCAACGAATAATAGGACTTTTCTTGATATGGGCCATCGCAGGACTTCCCCTGGTCATAGCCCAGGAAATGGGAAACGGGACTCCCTCCGACCAGGAAGGCCCAGGAGAAGAAGAAACCCTCCCCATAGAATCGGACTGGAAAGGCTATACTCCTACACGGTATAGCCCCGGAGACAAAACCTTTGTGATTGCCGCGGGGCTGTCGGTACCTCTCTTTTTTTATGGTCCCGCAGGATTCCTGGACAACAAAGTAAGTCTCGGCGGAACAGGCTACCTGAGCTACAACTATTTTCTTTCTCCCAACGTTTTCATAGGAGGCGAACTGGGGGGGAGTTTTGCGGCGACCCTGGGCGAAAACATGCTCTACATCGTTCCCTTTGGATTCCGGGTGGGTTACCAGCTTGTGACCGGCCGTTTTGAATTCCCCTTTTCCCTTACTCTCGGAGCTGCCAACCAGGGCTATCTGGACGAAGGGTACTTTGGCCTCTTTGTAAAACCCGCGGGAGCCCTCTTCTGGCGTTTTAATCCCGATTGGTCCTTTGGGCTTTCCACCGAATACTGGTGGGTACCCCAATGGGTAAGCGACAGCAGCAAAAACAGTTACGGCAATTTCTTAACCATTAACCTGGCCGCGCGGTATCATTTCTAAGGGAGCGGGAGATGAAACATACAAACTGGAACACACAGGGGAAGGGACGCGAGAAGATGTACCATAAAGAATCGATAAACCCACGCAGTGGGGCCTGGGGGCATGAAAAGTCCCCCGTACTGGCAAGCAGTGGCGGGGTTCCACGAAGAACCCCGGGACTCTTCCAGAGGACACCGCTTTTTCTGGTGATCCTCGGGGGCCTATTCCTGGGCTCCTGCAAGTTTAACCCGATTTTTTACGAAATTTCCAAGGAGACCGCCCCGAAAGAGGCTCTTATTAAAGGAAGCCCCTCCCGGATTGTGGAATTATCTAACAAACTGTATGTAGCCAATGGACGGCTGTGGGAATACGATGGAACCACCTGGAGCCTCATGGCAAGCCAGCCCGGGGCGGCGGGCACCGTCCGGGCCGTGGCGGCTACAAATAGCGCCCTGTACGCCCTTGTGGTGTCCGGCGAAGGAACGAGTACCAGCGCGGTGTACAAACTGAATAGTGGTACCTGGTCGGAAGTTACTAATACCACGGGCTACCGGGTGGAGACCATCTTTGGGGCCAATACCACCCTTTTTGCGGGGGGCCACAACAGCAGCGGGACCTACGGGGTACTGTATGAAAGCTCAGGAAGCTTTGCCACCATATCGGGCCTTGCGACCCTTGCTTCTACCTGCACCCTTGTGGGGGCGGTGCACGTTCACTCAACTTACTACCTGGCTATCGCAGGCTCGGGGATTTATAGCACGTCGGACCTTTCTTCTTCGGTGAGTGGCCCGATTTTGGGGAGCACCAACAGCGACTACAACCTGAATGGCCTTATTCTGGTAGGGTCACAGGTGGTGGCCACCGCCACTACCGACGACTACGATGGGGGCTACCTCCTCGTGGGGAATAGTAGTTCCTTTAGCCAGGTGTACTCAAATAGCAGTTATTACTTCACCGGCGCCCTGGCTCTGTGGTATGCACCTTCGGACACAACCGCGGACCTGCTTCTTGTCGGTTTTGTGAATACCGATTCTTCCTACACCCGGGGTTATCTGGAGCTTGCCCTTTCAAGCGGCGCCATGCCGAGCAGCATCAGTTTTAAGAGCCCCGGCGAGGGGAGCCCCACCACCGTAAGCGACAACGACACCTACGAACAGTCCCTGGGACGGAAGGCGGTTACGGCGCTCCATCAGGGGCCCAATGGGGCAAGCGGCGTGCTCTTTGCCTCTACGAGTCTTGATGGGCTCTGGTCCTGTCGTGACCAAACCTGGAACGAAGAGGAAGCCCAATAAGAAAAGGGAAAAAGGATTCCCGGTCTGGGCTACCTTTAGAGGGAGGGGCAAGGAGGGTGTGACAGGCCCCCTGCCGCATCCCAAGGCCGAGATATCCAGAAACCCCCGGGGAGCCCCTCCCGGCGGGGTCTAAAAGCCACGAAGGAGTAAATAGCCGGGCCCTCGGGGATCACCCAAAGGGCTGAATACTATACCCATGGATGACCTTTTTTCTGCCACCGCCGAGGCGGAACAACAATCCAGTGCCCCCCTGGCTGACCGGATGCGGCCCCGCACCCTGGACGAAGTCCTCGGTCAGGACCACATCGTAGGCCCCGGGAGACTTCTGCGCCGGGCCATTCAGGCGGACCGGCTTTCTTCCCTTATTTTTTATGGCCCCCCCGGAACAGGAAAAACCAGCCTTGCCCGGGTCATCGCGAATTCCACCCGTAGTGCCTTTGAAAGCATGAACGCGGTCCTCTCCGGCGTAAAGGATGTGCGGGACGCCATCGACCGGGCCGATGAACGGCGGCGGCTCTACGGCCAACGGACCATCCTCTTCGTGGATGAGGTACACCGCTGGAATAAGGCCCAGCAAGATGCCCTACTTCCCTGGGTAGAAAACGGCACGGTGATTCTCATCGGAGCGACCACGGAAAACCCCTTTTTCGAGGTAAATCGGGCCCTGGTAAGCCGGAGCCGGGTGTTTCAACTTCTTCCCCTGACAAAGGAAGATCTCATGAAGGCGGCCCGGCGGGCCTTACAGGATCGGGAACGGGGCTACGGCCGCTGGCAGGTCCGTTTTGAAGAAGGGGCCCTGGAACACCTCGTAGAAGTTGCCAACGGCGACGCCCGGAGTCTCCTCAATGCCCTGGAATTAGCGGTGGAAACCACCCCGCCCTCCTGGCCCCCACCGGAGGGAAGTGAGATTTTTATCAGCCTTGACGCGGCAGAACAGAGCATCCAGAAACGGGTAGTCCTGTATGATAAGGATGGGGACTACCATTTCGATACCATCAGTGCCTTCATCAAAAGCCTGCGGGGAAGCGACCCCGATGCGGCGTTGTACTGGCTTGCCCGGATGGTTCGGGCAGGAGAAGATCCGGACTTTATCTTCCGTCGGATGCTCATCCTGGCCAGTGAAGACGTGGGCCTCGCGGATCCTCAGGCTATCACCGTGGTAAACGCCTGCGCCCAGGCCTTTGATCGGATAGGACTTCCGGAAGGATACTTTCCCCTTGCCCAGGCGGCTTTGTATCTGGCCACGGCCCCAAAGAGCAACAGTGCCCTCGCATTCTTCGATGCCCTGAAAGAAGTAGAAGCCCAGGAAGCGGAGGTGCCCACCCATTTAAAAGATGGTAGCCGCGACAAAGAAGGTTTCGGCCATGGACAGGGATACCTGTATCCCCACGCCTATCGGGACCACTGGGTGGCCCAGCAGTACCTTCCCCGGGGCCTCCAGGGCCGGGTGTTTTACACCCCCTCTACGAGTGGCTACGAGGCTTCTATTCGAGACCAGGTACTTTCCCGACGGGAACTGGTGGCCGCCATGGCCCTGGAGGCCGCCCCCGAGGGGGCCCCCGCAGAGGGGCTCTCCTGGGCGGCGGCCACCAGGGACCGGGAAGGGTGGTACAAACGGATCCAATCCGACCATAGTGCTACCCTTCTCCAGGAGCGGGACCTCCTGTTTTCCCACCTCACGCTCCAACGGCACCACCGCGTCCTGGTGGCCGCCGCCGACACGGGGCTGCTCCTCTGGGAAGCCCATCGCTGTACCCCCGAGGGGCTTACCGCTGGCATTGTCCGGAGCGAAGAAGCAAAAAAGGCTCTTCTTCAGTATGGCGCCCTTTTTGGAGAAGAGGAGCAGCCCCGACTCATGGTGATTGCCCCGGGGAAAATCCCCCCATCCTCGCCTGCCGCCCCGCTTCCCTATCCTCGCCTTCCTTCGCCAGAAGAAGCCCAGGCCACTTTTGACTGCGCCATCTTCGACGCTATTATTGGGCGGGATCCCTGGCGACCCCTTCAAATCCCTCCTGAATGGGAAATAGAGCGTTTTTTTACCGAATATTTTCGCACCGCCAGGGACCTCCTGGATGCAAAGGGGAGCATTGTTCTGTTGCAGCCCCTTCCATCCCGGGGACAACGGCTGGCCGATCTGCTCGATCGCTACCGAGAACGATGGCGCGAAACGAACCTCGAACCTTCAGCACAGGAAGCCTTTGCCGAGGCCGAACAGTCTTTCTGGGCCCAAACACAATTTTCCTGGGGTCAAAAGGAAATCGAAACAGGTTGTGGTGCCGCAGGCTTTTCCTTCCACGTAGAAAGTTATCTCCGAGAAGAAGAGCGACTCCTCACCGATCGGGACCTGGAAACATGGTTTAATGCAGACCGTTCAAGTTGGGGACGATGGATAGGCCAGAGGCTTCCGCCAAAGGCCTTGCAGGAAATTCTGGAGGCCCTCAAAGCCATTGCCTCGGGTGGACCTGTTCTCTGGCGATGGGAAAGTATTCTTCTCATAGCTCGAAGGGAAAAATAAAAACTTTTCCCGGGGCTTTTCTAAAGCTAATTTTTTACGCTGGAATCTCAAAAAATCTCTAAAGTTTTTATCCTTTCATGCCGATACAAAGAGCAGGGTTTTTCTGTTCAGAAAAAGCAACATCAGAACAGGGACCCTCCTATTCTGAATATCGGAGGCTGGCTATAAAACTTTAGATTTTTTGTAGCTTTGGCTTTTATACGGAAGCACGGATGCTTCCGGAAAATTATATCCAAGGAGGGAGGATGATATGATCATCAACCACAACCTGAGCGCCATGTATGCGGACCGCTCTCTGCGGGTAACCCAGACGGCCATCGCCAAGGACATGGAAAAGCTCTCTTCGGGGCTGCGGATTAACCGGGCCGGTGACGATGCCTCGGGGCTTGCCGTATCTGAAAAGATGCGAAGCCAGATCAGAGGGTTGAACCAGGCCTCGACCAATGCCCTGAATGGAATTTCCTTTATCCAGACCAGCGAAGGCTATCTGCAGGAAACCCAGGACATCATCCAGCGGCTCCGGGAACTGGCGGTACAGGCGGCCAACGGTATCTACACCGATGAAGACCGCATGCAGATCCAGGTAGAAGTATCCCAGCTCGTGGACGAAATTGACCGGATTGCCAGCCACGCCCAGTTCAACGGAATGAACATGCTCACCGGTCGTTTTGCCCGCCCCACCGGAGAAAACCTGGTTACCGCCTCCATGTGGTTCCACATTGGCGCTAACATGGATCAACGGGAACGGGTGTACATCGGAACCATGACCGCCGCAGGGCTCGGGGTCCGCAATGCCGCCGATGGAACCATCATCAGCCTTGAAACTCCTGATGGGGCCAACCGGTCTATTGGAACCTTAGACGAAGCTCTTAAGAAGGTAAACAAGCAGCGGGCAGACCTGGGAGCCTACCAGAACCGGCTCGAACACGCCATCCGGGGGATCGATATTGGGGCCGAAAACCTGCAGGCCGCCGAATCCCGTATCCGGGACACCGACATGGCCAACCAGATGGTTTCCTACACGAAGAACCAGATCCTCTCTCAGGCGGGAACCGCCATGCTGGCCCAGGCCAATCAGCGGACCCAGTCGGTCTTGCAACTTCTGCAATAGCGTAGTACTATTAAAAGTAGCGTAAAAGTGGGGATCCTTTTCAGGGTCCCCGCACTCAAGCCAGAAGTGGCGAGATCTTTGACAAACACCCTCCTGGAACTACGGGATAGAACGGGCAGCCTGTTGCGATAGTCCTCTTCAGAGGGAAAAGATCGACGGGCTTCCCGTTCCACCATCGCGTAGTGGTAGGCCGTGGCGCGACGGCCCAACCGAATATGCGATCCCGTGGGGCAACCATCGGCTAAGGATAGCCGGCGGTACTATCTCAAGGAGGGTCATATATGATCATTAATCACAACATCAGTGCCATGTATGCCAACCGCCAGCTGGGCGTAACGCAGAGCGAAGTAGCAAAAAGCATCGAGAAGCTCAGCTCCGGCCAGCGAATCAATCGGGCGGGGGATGATGCATCGGGACTCGCAGTATCTGAAAAGATGCGGAGCCAGATCCGGGGTCTTAATCAGGCAGAACGGAACATCCAGAATGGGGTTTCTTTTATTCAGACCACCGAAGGATACCTGCAGGAAACTCAGGATATCCTCCATCGACTGCGGGAACTGGCCGTTCAATCTGCCAACGGTATCTACACTGACGAAGACCGCATGCAGATCCAGGTTGAAGTCTCTCAGCTCGTGGATGAAGTAAACCGCATCGCCAGCCATGCCCAATTCAACGGGATGAACATGCTCACCGGGGCCTTTGCTCGCAACTCTGCAACCAACCGGATCATGCAGTTCCAGGTTGGGGCCAACATGGACCAGAACGAGCGGGTATACATTGGGACCATGACCGCCCAGGCTCTGGGACTCCAGAATGCACAAGGAGCAGAGGGTATTATTTCTATTGCTACCCCCGAAAGCGCCAACCAAGCCATCGGTATTGTAGATAACGCCCTGAAGCAGGTTTCCAAACAACGGGCTGATCTTGGTGCGTATCAGAACCGCTTTGAGATGGCCGCCAAAGGGGTCGCTATTGCGGCAGAAAACCTGCAGGCCTCCGAATCTCGCATCCGGGATGCAGACATGGCCAGTGAAATGGTCACCTATACGAAGAATCAGATCCTGTCCCAGGCCGGAACTGCTATGCTGGCCCAGGCTAACATGAGGACCCAGTCGGTCCTGCAGCTCCTCGGCTAACAGGAGAAAAAAGCCCTTTCAAGAGACATCTGGACGTCGTTTTTTGAGAGGAAGGAGGGGGAGTTCGCGCCCTCCCCTTTTTCTTTACCACGAAAGTACAGGGAGGTGCCTATGGGTATACCAATTACCCCAGTGGGATACGGATATCCCCTGGCAGGTCTCCCGCAAGAACGGGGTTCCCTCGTAGGAGCCCACCATGCAACCGGGACGGAAGGACAGGAAACCGTTCCACCGAGTACCACAGCCTTGCTGGGGAGCACGGGAACAACAAAAAGAATAGAAGAAACAGCCCAGGAACTGGAAAGAATTAGTCTGGCTTTTAACAAGAAGCTCCGTTTTGTTATCGACCATAAAACTGAGGAAGTGATTGTAAAGGTTATCGATGCACAAACCGATAAGGTGATTAAGGAGCTTCCGCCCGAGGAACTACAGCGGCTACATCAACGGATCAAGGAAACCCTAGGAATTTTGTTTGATCAAACCGTGTAAGTTCAAACGGGCCTTAAGAAGGACCCATGTCGGATATTTATATTCCTGGAGTAAAGAGCCAGTTCGATACGGAGAAGATCATCGAAGATCTCATGAAGATCGAACGGGCTCCCAAGGTTCGGGCCGAAAAGGCAATAGAAGACTACAAAACTCAGAAAACCATATGGCAGGATGTGGGTCGGCGTATTTCGACAGTACGAGAATCGGCCCGCACCCTCTATTCTTTTCAGAATCCCTTCTCAGAACGGGTTGCTAATTCCCAGGATCCGGCGGTTATCACTGCGACAGCCCGCCGGGAAGCGTCAGAACAGACCCGTACGTTTACGGTAAAGCAACTTGCTGCGGCGGATCGCTTTCTTTCAAGTCCCCTTCCAGAAAACTATCGGATCCCGGAAGGAACCTATACGTTTACCATAGGAGAAGAAACCTTTAGTTTTACTTTTAGGGGGGGGAGTTTAAAGGAATTTGCCGAGGCGATCACCAAGCGAGGGAAAGATCGTCTCCGAGCCGATGTGGTTACCGTAGAACCGGGTACCCGATCCCTGCTTATCGAATCAAAAGTGACGGGATCCACCAATCGGCTCTCTTTTAAAGATGACAGTGAAAAACTAGCCCTTGCCACAGGAATGGTCGAACGAATCGATTCGGCAAGTCGAACTATCGTTGAAACTCCGCAGCTTTTTTCAGCAGGGACAAGTAAAGTGTTTACCCTGTCGCCGCCCATTCAACCGACCCAGAAGCTTGTGTTGGCCTATGAAACTGCTACCACTTTAAAAGAGGACAAGGATTCGACCGTTCAAGAAGCTCCTTCAGGGCCCCAGTTCCCCGGCGCGGGGAGTATCACCTATGGGGGCATTACCATTGAAAACGACCCTTCCACGGTGGACCTTCCTCCGTGGACGCCCCCACCGGTTCCTCCGCGGGTCGATGATCTTTCAGTAGTGACCCTTGTTTTTTCCGATGGGACAAAAAAAACCCTTCCTCCTATTCGAGACTCCACCGATTTTGTAGGCCAGGAAATTCCCCTTACGGACTTTAGCGAAGGGAAAGCCATCAGTGCAGTGGAAATCCAGAATAAAAACACCCATCGGGATGTTTCAATAAGAAATTTGCGGATCTTTAATCCCGAAGCCCGGGAAGGACTCCGTCCTAAAAACGCCATCTCTACTGCCCAGGATGCGATTCTTGCCATGGACGGCATCGAAGTACGGCGTCCCAAAAATGACGTAGACGATCTTATCCCGGGGGTTACCGTTACCCTCACGGGAGTCTCCGATAAACCGGTAAAACTCACTATTGAACCGGATAGAAAAACTGCGAAAGAGGCGATTATTACCCTGGTTGGGAACTACAACCGGCTTATGGCAGAACTGAATGTCCTTGCCCGCACGGATGATAAGATTGTCCAGGAACTCACCTATCTTTCAAAGGACGAGCAAGAGGAGATGCAGAAGAAATTGGGGACCCTCCAGGGAGACTCTACCATCAACACCCTCCGTTCGTCCCTTCAGCGGCTCATTAGTTCGAGTTACCCCACGTCCCTTGAGCGGGAACTGGCCCTACTGGCCCAAATCGGTATCAGCACCGACGCTCGAAAGGCCGGTAGTAGCCAGGGTTACGACCCTGCCCGATTGCGGGGGTACCTGGAAATCGACGAAAAGACCCTGGATGAGGCCCTGGCAAAACGGCTCCCCGCCGTAAAAGAACTCTTTGGCAATGATACCGATGGGGACCTGGTAATCGATTCGGGATTTGCCTATCAACTCAATGCGCTCCTCCAGCCGTATGTCCAGACCGGCGGTATTATCGCCCTTAAAACCTCAGGCCTTGACACTCGTATCAGCGAAGAACAAAAACGCATAGAAGCCCTGGATAAACAACTAGCCGCAAAAGAAGCAAGTCTTCGTCGCCAGTATGGTCAAATGGAAGGGGCTCTTCAGCAAATGCAAAAAACCTCCAATTCTCTTGAGCAACTTAATAATCAATCCAACAGATAAGTATACCGATAAGGAAAACTGAAGGAAGGGAATATGCAGATTACGATTAATGGTGAAACTTCAACACTTGTCCCGGATATAACGGAAGAAAATCTAGGGTCATTTCTCCAGAATCTTGAATTATCCTTTGAAATGCAGGGATCGACCCTTACCAGTATACGGGTAAATGGGACTTCTCTTACAGCGGATAGTCTTGATTCCCTCTGGTCCATGGAGCTAGAAAAGGTCCATACCCTGGATCTAGAAACAGCTAATAATCGAGAACTTCTGTATAAGGCATTTCGCTATAGCCGACAATTACTAGAAAAAGCGCAAGAACAACAAGGAACATGGGATCCTAAGGAATGGATTCATTCCCCTGCAGCCCGTCTTATTGAGGGACAAGAACCTGTTTTATATCACCATATGGTGAAAGTACTTCGGGATCTTCCTCACATGGGGGAGTATCTCCTCGAACTTCTTACAGAACGGGAAACAGAACTGCTTGAAGCGGAGAAACTCCTCCAGGACTGTCTTACTCAGCTCTCCGAACTTACCCCGCGTCTTGAAAATGTGGGGATCCTCTTTCAAACCGGACGAGATAAAGAAGTTGCTCAGTTAATTCATGACTTCAGTTTAACCTACGAAAGATGTCTTCGTCTGATTTCGTATTTGTACACCCCTCCACAACAAAATCTTTATCTTTTTATTACTGGAGAAAAGGCTTTACCTGCCTTTATAGAAGAATTAAATACGTTTTTAGAAAATTTTATTCAGGCCTATGGAAACCAGGACACGATTCTTGCGGGGGATCTGGCGGAATATGAAATCGCTCCCCGGGTGCGTGAACTGTGTACCGCCCTCCGGTCATATCTTGTGGCAAACGAGCCAGAGGATAGTTAAGCGCCTATGCTTCTTCAATCGGTGTACTTTAGAGAATCCGATCCCCGCAGTGCCATCATCTTTTTAGCCGTTGTAGGAGTGCTCATTATTATTTTGGTGATATATAATATCTGGAAAAATGGAATTTCTATCGGCACAGGGAAAGGTGGTGGTACTCTTGCCCCCCGCCGCTTTAGCCGCTGGGCCCTCCATCGGGCTGCAGCCGCCTATGGATTAGATAGAGAAGAAGAGGCCCTCCTGGAATGGATTTTCAGGCGAGCCTCCATAACAGACCCCGTAACAACTCTAGGGAACACTACTATTCTTGATCGGCTTTTTAAGAAGGCCTACCGGGACATCGAAAAAACCGCCGAAACAGAGGATATGGCGAACTACCAAAAGGCCCTCCTTTTCGCTATCCGCAATAGGGTAGAAGCTGCCCGGGGAGAACGGCTTGTTATTTCGAGTACCCGGAAGCTCTCTGATAATATGGCGGCTACCATTGTCTCTCCCCGGGGAGAAAGTTACCCCGTGAGGATTATTACCGCCCGAGGAGACTACCTCCTTGTAGAAAACCCCCGGAGTGCGGTAGGAACACCAATTAAATTCCCCCGGGGAAGCAAGGTAACCCTTTCCTTCTACGCCCGTTCGAGCCAGGGGTATCGTTTCGAAAGCCGGGTTATCGATACGGTTGACACCCCCCGCGGTAAAGGGCTCCAACTTGCCCATTCAGACCACGTAGAAGCCCTGCCCAATCGTCGTTACAAACGAAAGGATGTGTATATTTCCTGCTTCTTTTCTCTTGTTCGGGTGGAAGAACGGAAGGTAGGAAGAAAAATAGAAAAGAAAACCATCGTGGATGATCGTCGTTCCCTGGGAACCATCATCAATGTTTCTGCGGGGGGCTGTGCCATAAAAAGTGTCGCGGCCCTTCCCGCCGGCGCGTACCTTAAAATAGAATTTGAAGACCCCCAGGCAAAAACCCTGGCGGCCCTAGGAAGAATTGTACGAACCAACAAGACCATGAGCATGGGAGGGGTAATGCATATTCAGTTTGTCAAAATTCCCCGAAAAACCCTTAATACCATCAATGCCATGGTGTTTGAGTACGACCAGGATTGAAAAAGCCCCTCTTTTCTTTTAGTATGTATAGAGTATGAAAGTCCTGGAAATAAAGAATATAGAGAAAAAGGAACACCCTATTCTGTACCGCCGTTCCTTTCAGGCCACGGCGGTGCTTGAGGTGTTACACAATCCCATCGAACGGACGATTGAATTCACCGTGGAACATACTCCCCTGGGGAAACGGGAAATTCAGGTACGGATCATAGAACCTGTAGAATATCCACTGCTTCCCCTGCTGCGCGAATTACGGCATCATATCAGTCACCTCGATAAAACAGGAGGCCTTCCCTGATTCGGGTCACTGTGCACACCCCTGAAGAGATGACCCAATGGGGAAGGTGGATAGGTGAACGCCTTACACAGGGGGAGGTGCTTGCACTATACGGAGGCCTCGGAGTAGGCAAGACCACCCTTGTGCGGGGAATTGCGGAGGCCCTGCATGTGCAGGAACCCGTGACGAGTCCCACCTACACCATCATAAATGAATATGAAGGGGATATGCCTATCTACCATATTGATGCGTATCGTCTTCGCGGCAGTGATGATGCGTTTTCTATAGGAATAGAAGACTACCTGTACGGGAACGGGATCTGTATCATCGAGTGGGCCGAGCGGATCCAGGAAGTACTGCCAGTAGAAGCAATCTCGGTGGATATTAGCATTATAGGAGAAACGGACCGGCTCCTCACCCTTACCCATCCTCGTTTTATGGTGTAATTATAAAGGAACTCCTATGAACATACTGGCGTTGGACACGGCGACAGATATTTTATCGATGGCACTTCAAACAGCAAAAGGTATCTGGTATACCGAAATTGATGGGGGGCTCCACCATTCGGAGCGTCTTATTCCCCTCGTCGATGCCCTGCTGGCCCAGGCCCAGTGCCCCCGGGAAGATTTAGAACTCCTTTGCTGCATGGAGGGCCCCGGATCTTTTACCGGACTCAGAATCGGTTTTGCCACTGTAAAAGGTTTTGCACTGGCATTGGGGATTCCCTACATAGCTATTCCTACCTTGGACTGTTATGGATGGGCCCATCGACACTGGCCAGGGACGGTGGTGCCCCTGATAGACGCCAAAAAGCACTCGGTTTTTACCGCCCTGTATCAAGGGGGAACCCCCATCAGTGCCTACCTGGACATAGAGATATCCCATCTTATAGAACTCCTCCGAAATAAACAGTCACCATATCTTTTTACCGGTCCTGATGCGCCCCGTTTTTATGAAGGAGAAGCAAACATAGTAGGGGGCACCAATTGTTATCTTGACCCAGGGGCCCGAAAAGGAAAGGCCCGGGAACTACTGGAAATCGCTCAAAAGCGCTATACACTTAATCCTAGAGGGGATGATCCCCAGAAGGGCCCCCGGTACTTAAGAAAAAGTGATGCGGAACTGGCAAAGGAAGGAAACCATGAAGGATCTATCAGAAGAAGCGGAGGAGATGCTTGAACCCGTAGAAGAAACAGCATTCCTTGAAGGAGAAGAAGATGACCCGCCCCCTGGTATACCCACCGAAGAAAACATCCCCCTCTGTATGCGGTCCTTTATCAATAGCATGTTTCCCGTGCTCCTCGTAGATAAGGAACTCCGCATTCTCTTTACCAATCGGGCCTGTGCAAACCTTTTCACTAACTATTGTACCCTCGTAGGGAATTATTTTACCGACATCTTTGGGAAAGCCCTCGGCATAGAAGCAATGAAAGAGATGCTTATCCATATAAGAACGGGCAAACAGGGCTATTCCTGGAAGGGCTTTGTTAAGACCAAACGGCGGGACGCAGGCTCCCTGGAGACAAAACTGTACCTGTTCCCCGCCCTTTTAAATAAAGAAGAACCTGAACAGTTTATCATCCTCTTTGACGATGTAACTGAAGAAAATAAGAAAATCCTCCAGAGTATTTACGCCAGTCTTCTTGAAGCTTCTAAATTAAAAGACAATGACACTGGCAAGCACATCATCCGGGTAAATTACTATTCGAGCCGTCTTGCCCGGGAACTCTATAATAAACCAGGTTATGAAGAGGTAGATCGGGACTTTATCGAAGATATTGGGTTTTTAGCCTCCATGCATGATGTGGGAAAAATCGGTACCCCCGACGACATTTTGAACAAAGAAGGGCCCCTGGAAGAATGGGAGTGGACCATCATGAAGGAACACACAAAGAACGGCACCTTTATTTTATCCACCTACCCCAATCCCATGGCGCGGGACATTGCCCTGAATCACCATGAACGCTGGGATGGAACCGGGTATCCCTTCCAGCTAGAAGGTACCATGATTCCCCTGGCGGCCCGTATTGTGACCATCGCGGATGTGTATGACGCCCTCCGCATGAAACGAACCTATAAACCGGCCTATGATCACCTTACGGCGGTAAAAAAAATGGCTGAATGGCGGGGCAAACACTTTGATCCTTATCTCTTTGATGTATTCTACGGTATGCACGAAGAATTTAATCGTATTTTTGAAGAAAATAAGGACCCACAGCTTTAAGAATGGTTTTTGTCCCCCCTGGTATCTTCCGGCTTCGTAAGGGGAATCGTGGGGAGGGCCGGAGCCGATTCGGCGGCCGCCCGGTTTTCTCTCATGATCGCATCGAACACTTCCTGCCGATACACCTTGACAGCAGCAGGGGCTTCCACCCCCAGCTTTACCTGATCGCCCCGGATTTCGATCACCGAAATGGAGATATCGGTGCCGATCATGATTTTCTCGTTAACCTTTCGTGAAAGAATCAGCATGGGGCCTTCCTCGTCATCTCAAGTTCTGCCAGAATATCGTGCTTGGTCTTCCAGCGAGGATCCGTCAGCACCACCTGCTTTCCCAGATGATTCTCCCGGTTTATTACGAGGGGTCCCTGCAGATTAGCCGTCATAGGAGCGCCCGTCGGTGGGATGGTGATGATAGCAAAGACGAGGGCATCCTGGGGTCTTGCAAGGCCAATGGCAAGGAGTTCCTCATCGGAAACATCCAGTTCATAATCGGGCCGAAACAAGAAGGGATCTATCAAAATAAAGGCCACCTGTTCACTATCCAGGGACTGGAGCCAGTAAAAAGGTTGCTGCTGCGCATCCAGGAGCACGTATTCCTTGAGTCCTTCAAACCCATACAAGCCATCGGGGAAGGTAATCCGCTGTCGTTCATCCACATCAATCAGGCCATAGGCCTTTGTTGCTACTTTCATGGGTACTCCTATCGTAAGTAATCAAGCAAGGTGGGGGGTGTAATCTTAGCGGCGGTCTGCAACGTGGCCTTATGCACAAAATCGAGCATGCTGAGTTCCGTCGCAGCCTGAGCAAAGTCCAGGGAGGAAACCCGGGCAAGGTTAGCGGTCACATCGGGGATCTCCTCATTCAGGCGCTTCCAGGTAACCTCCGACCGTTCCTGACGACTGCCGAGTTCCGCCAGGCGGCTTTCCAGATTATCCAGCGCCAGATCAATCCCCCCAATACCCTGGCTTCCAACCATATCGGTATTTCCCTGAAGAAGGGCATCCCGCAAACGGATCACCATATCAAACACCGAACCACCCGAAACCCGGGCGGCCGGATGCCAGTTGGGAGCCCCCGGATCGGCCGTATCCCGGAGAATGCCCAGATCTTTTAATATCCGGGATCCCTGCTCATCTTCCAGCCTAATGAGGTGGGGATTAGTTCCTTCAAGGGCAAGCCCCCGGGTTACCGGGTCCACGTAGGCCTTTACCGGCGCCGGGGACTCGTTGATCTTTGCCACAATGGCATGAACCGTGTCTCCGGGCTGTACTTCTACCCGGTACCCATCCACATAAAAGGCCCCCGCCGCCTGAGCCCGATATCCTGTAGCATCGAACGAAGAAAAAATTTGCATCCGTTCAGCCCAGAAGGCTTCTCCCCCTACAATATCAAGGTTGATGGTGGTGTTCTCCGCAATTTCCGCCCGTCGATTACTTCCCGCCCCTTGATATTCTACCCGCACGATCATCGATTCGCCCCCGCCGGGGGCGGTTCCCTCCACAATGCGGAAGGGCTCGGTAAAGGCCTTATCCCCCGCAAAAAGCCGTTTCCCATCCGGTCCCAGGGCGTTCGATACCTGCACGAGTTCCTTTAAAAGTTCATTTACTTCCACCGCTATGTTTTTAAGGTCCCCCTGAGTGTACACCCCATGGGCTCCCTGAACCGCTAATTCCCGGATCCGCTGGAGCACATCCACGGCCTGGCGAAGGTGTCCATCTACTACCTTGTAGTGATCGACCGACGCAAGAGAATTTTGCTCAAACCGCTTAAGGCGGGTAAGGTACGATTCATAGCGGACCGCATGGCTTGCCGCAAGGGGATCTTCCCGGAGTTCCTTAATCCGTTTCTGGGTGGCCATCTTTGTCTGTAAGGTAGAAAGATCCTGTTCGTGCCGCCGAAGATAAAATTGCATATCGTTGTTGGGCATATCGGTGCTAATGCGTCTCATGGTTTATCACACCCCCAGTCGATTGATGATAGTATCCAGCATTTCATTAAAGGTGCTGATAAAACGGGCCGCAGCGGCATAGCCATGCTGGTATTTTATCATCTGAGAAAGTTCCTCATCGATATTTACCCCTGAAATGGAGTCCCGCATATCCTTAAGCTGTTTCATGATCCGGTTCTGGATTTCCAGGGCCCGATCACTTTGCTCTCCCCATAATCCAACCCGAGCCACCGCATCGGCAAAATAGTCATCGAAGGTCCCGAGTCGCCCTACCATTACCACCGTATTGCGCAGGCGAGCGATTTCCAGGGCCGCCTCCCCATTACCCGGATTGGCGGGCTTACCATTTTCTCCATAGCCGCTTGCAATGGAGAAGGGATCTTTTACCAGAGCCTGATTCACCTCGATCCAGCCTGAAGGATGGGCAATAGGGGCTACCGCATAGGATCCGCTCTCCCCCCGAAGGGCGATAACCGCATCCGCCTGGTCCCATCGGAAGGCCCCTTCCGGCCCCCGGTTCTGGAGAATCCCCGCATAGCCTTCCAGGAAACGGCCCGAATCGGCTACATACCGAATCACAAAATCAGGATTGGCGAGATTAGCCGCGGGAGTCCCCTTGAGGGTAAGACGCCCTTCCCGGTCAAGGCGGGCAACTACTTCCGCTCCGGCGTTATTAATACGCTGGACCACATCGGCCACCGTATCGGTAGGATAGTAGGGGATATCCACCGTACCGTCCGCCGCAGCCAGGGTAATGGTTCCTTCAAGGCCTATCTGGGCCCGTTCTTCCAGTTTATTGGTTCCGGTGATACGGAAAATATACGTAGAATCATACTGGCCATCGCCGTTTCGATCGTAGTTGCCATTTACGTTAGTAACAAAGGGATGCTCGGTAAAGAAATCGAGCCCCGTTTTCCCATTTATCCCATACCCTGCCCGGTGAGCGTCGTTCACCAGGTCGATAAAATTCATGGTCATCGTATCAAGACTCTGGATTTCATCCCGTACGGTTTTATCCCGTAACTCTAAGAGGGCCGCCAAACTTCCGCTTTCAAAATGGGCCTCTTCTCCGGTTTCTTTCCAGATTACCCGGGAATAGCCCTCCGTATCGATACCGCTTACAAGATCAAATTGACGGCCAATCCGACCCTGGACTAACACAAAGCCCGCCGTATGGATGATAAACTCATCGGGGTCCCGGGTATCGGTAGTAATATTGATGAGGGAAGAAAGCTTTTCCACCAAGAGGTCCCGCCGGTCATACAAGTCATTGGGGTTATCTCCCTGGGCCCGGATTTTCTGGATTTCTTCGTTCAATTTTGCGATTTGCCGGGAAAGGTCGTTTATCCGTTTAACGGTTCCCTGAATATCCTCTTCCGCCATGTTCTGGAGATTCTTAAGTCCCTTATATCGCTCCCGGATCGTATCAATAAGGGTTTTCCCCCGTTCTAGAACCGCCTTGCGAGGGGCCGCATCGGCAGGATGGAGAGAAAGCTCCTGCCAGGCATCCCAGAAAGCATCCATCCGTCCCCGGATGGAAACATCCGCTGGTTCGTTATAGAGCCGTTCCATCATGAGGATATACTTATCCCGGGTTTCCCAGTACCCCTCTCCACTCCCCTGGGCCACAATCCGCTTATCTAAAAGCTCATCCCGGGCTCGAAGGATCCGTTCCACCACCACCCCCTGACCAATTTGGCCCGGCGTTTCTTCCCGATTGAGCCCAGGGAGATACAGGGGCTCAAAGGGGGTAAACTCTACCCGCTGACGGGAATAGCCCTCGGTAGAAGCATTCGAAAGGTTGTGTCCCACCGTGGCTAGTCCTTGTTGATGGGCTACCAGGGAACGTTTTCCAATTTCTATAGGCATAAAGGTAGACTGCATGGAGGGGCTCCTTGTGGTACGTAACCTACAGGGTTTTATTCAAAATAAGGCTTCGCATCTCCGGATGGCGTTCTTTACCATCGGGGGTATACATTTTACCCCGTCGATCAGGGAATGCCACCTGCAATACTTCCTGTAACAGGGAACGAGAAAAGGTTACATAGTCCTGAAGGGTCTCGTTGGCAAGGCGCACCCGAAGGGTTCCAATCTTAAGTTGCCGATAGGCATCGGTAATTTCCCGTCGTTCTGGTTCCGGAAGTCGGCAAACAATCCCATAAAAGGGAGTTGTAAGAGGATCAACCTCTAATTCATGGGCCAATTCTTTAAAAAGGGTATTTCGTTTTTCTTCAAGGGCCACAAATTCTTCGTTATAGTTTTGTAATCGTTCCAGTACGACATGAAGATCTTCGAATTCCCGATTACTCAGGGCACTACGGAGAATCTCCTGGGTTGCAGAAATCCGTTCTATTAAGGCGACTTCTTCTCGTAATAGCTGCAGACACAGGGTCACCTTCTCTTCGTGGGGATTATGGGTCTTTTTCATCTTCATGACAGGCCTCCCACTTCTAGTATCGGCAAAAAAGACCGGAACCTGAGAAAAGTTGTAAGTTCTTAGATGAGGAGGGAAGAACTAAAAAAGGGTACAGAAAAAAATAGTAAGACTTATCAACAAGAGCGCTACGGTTAAGCCATACACCCACCAGGGAAGGGGCTCTGGGCCTTCAGAACCAAAGGTATAAGAACGAACAAAGGGCAACCAGCCTTTTCCCCGTCTCTTTTCATTAATAGGTAAGGCCGAATAGCCACAGACGGGACAGCCTTCTTTAAAGAGATCCTCTGCCCCAACAAAACCGCAGCGGGGACAGCGGACATGAACAAAAAATCGACCACAATGGGGGCAGACCCGGGCATTCCGGGGAACCTCCTCGCCACAGTGTTCACAAAAAAAGCGGGGACGAGTTCCTCCTCCTTTCATTGGTTCCCCCCTCTTTTCACTGAAATTTCTCCCCTTGTTCTGCGGAAACCTGTAACCGTCGTTTCATATCCCGGGCAAAATCCCAGGCGGCTTTTTTTAGGGCCCCGTCGGGAAGGGATACTCCACCCGGAGCATGCATCCAGAGGTACAACGAGGGATGCGCTTCCGGCAGGGGAAGGTGATACACCTGTTCTCCATCGGGACTTACCGCAATCCAGCGCTCACTCCCATAGCGAAATTCTACCATCGCAGAAGAAAAGAGAAAGGACCCTTGCAGGATAGGCTCGGAGAAAAACGTTTCTTTTGAAATTGAGCCTGTCCACTGGAAAGTCCAATGGTCATACAGAAACAAAGCCTGGAAACTGGTATCTCCTCGCTGCAGCACCGTTTGATGGGGCCTTCCAAAACACACATACCAGAGGGCGGCAAGGGCCTCGATATGAGAAAGGACAGAACTGACCGAATAGAGGGTTGCCCCTTTAATGGGGCCCCAGGGCCTTTCCCGAAACAAACGGGCCAGTTCAATATAGAGGGGATCCAGAAGCAGAGAAAGAAACAAGCTATCCTCTTCTCCGCTGTCTGTAGGAAGAAGAGGAATTTTTTCGTATGACACGTTTTTTCCTCTCTATAAAAAACGGGCCCTCCGCCTCAACTTTTCACTGTTCGGAAGTAGGACCTTTTTATATGATGGGCACCGTTACCGTGTAGAGGGCCTTCGCTGTTCCCAGGGGGTACCAAAGGAATGGTCCCCTTCTGTTTCTCCTTATGTGGCTATACCGCCTCAGCAGCACAACCACCACCCGAAGCGGCAGCACAGGAAGTACAGGAATCCTTTTTTGCCTCCGATGAGGTGCTTTTTTGAGATCCCTTGCCTTTACCGTTATCGGTTACATAAAAACCAGAGCCTTTAAAGATAATACCCGTGCCCCCATTGATAAGACGACGAACGTCCTTTCCACATTGGGGACAGGACCGTAAGGGGGCATCGCTCATATTCTGGAAAGCTTCAAACACATGACCACAGCTTTTGCATTCGTACTCATAGGTTGGCATCGCTTTATCCCCTTTACCTTATGGAATCGTTTTTTTCGAAGTAGAATATACTAATAAGCGAGAAAAAAGTAAAGCTATGTCCTGCGAAGGAATAGGTTTGCTTTCGATAACAAGAGAGGTTTCTTCCTGTTGTATGTTCCCTGTTGAAAGGAGGGACATCAGAAGCTGCGCAAGAGGATCCTGTCCAGGCCCCCCGGGAAGAGGCAGGGTCCCCGCAAAACGCTGGGACAGCCGCAGAAGGGCCGAAAGGGCCCGTGCATGGGACACTGAGGGGGTTTGCAGGGCAAGATACAAGCAATAGGGGCTATCCTTCTCGGTACCCTCCGGGGGTATTTCCTCGAGTACCCAGAAAACCCGTTCTATGGGTACGGAAAGAGGAACCGAGAGGGTTTCAAGAGAAGCGGCAACGGTCTGTAACGGTTCATTAAGCCAGCCAATGAGGATCACCCTTCCCTTTTGACGGGAAGAAAAAAAGGAAAAACCCTTCTTATCCGGCATGGGATAAGAAGAAAGGGCGTTTTCTGGTGTTGGAGATTGGGGACCGATAGAAAGAGCGGAGGTCCCCGCCGGCTTTTTCACCCTGTTCAAAAGTTCCCTAAAAGGGTTCCCCTCAGGGGCATTGGAAAGCACCAGGGCATGCTCCTGGGTCTGCAAGGAAAGGCCCTCTCGAGCATTATACCAAAAGGGGGTTCCTTCCGCAGAATGGCGTTTTTCCCATGCAGGATGCCACCAGAGGGACCAATTGATTTGCCACGCCGGGTAGTGCCCTTCTAACAGGGTAACCCATGTACTTTGCCCCTCCTCCGCTGCATAAAAGGCCATACTTATCTGTTCCGTCACCTTCAAGCCCTGCCGTATGCTTTCGTTAGAGGGAAGGGTTCGTTCTATTTCTGTCCGCAGACCTCTCGCCTCCGCAATGCGGGCCCCCACATAGAGCTGCCCCCCCGGCGGTAAAGCAAGGAGAGCGGTCAGGAGCACATCGAAAGGATCCTTTTCGGGAAGGGGGCGGGAGGAAATGGTGGCGCAGGAAATCACGAACATTCCCCAGAGCGCCCCCACCGTCCAGAGGATGTTCCGGGGAATCACCCGCCCTCTGGATGATCTAAAGAAGAGAACCCCTTTCATGCTCCTAGGCCTTTTCCAGGGCCACCTGCCAGGTTTCGTCCCCGGCTTCAATGGCAGTCATACCAGGAACGGCCTGCCAGACAGTTTCGAGGGCCAGGGTTTCCTGGGCCACATAGTTCTGGAAAGCCCGAAAGGCCTTTTCCAAACGCTCTGAACCATGCACCCACAGACGAATGCGATCGGTAACCTCAAGGCCCTTTTCTTTCCGTAAATTCTGGATCCCCCGGACCAGGTCCCGGATATCCCCCTCCTGGGCAAGTTCTTCGGTTATTTCCGTATCCAGCGCCACCGTAAGGGTTCCCTCGTTAAGAACCCGGAGATTTGCCTTTTCCAGCCGCCGAATGTCCAGTTTATCCGCCGTAAGTTCCAGGGCCCGACCATTAATATCCAGGGAAAGGACTGCGCCTTCCAGGATACTCTGAATTTCCCGCTGACTTAAAGCACTGATCCGCTGAGCCGCGATTTGCATATCCTTCCCAAGTTCTTTTCCCAACACCCGGAAGTTTGGTTTTGCCTGATACTCCACGAGGTCTTCTTCGTTATCCCGGAACACCACGGTTTTCACATTCAGCTCTTCCCGGATGATTTCTTCCATCTCGATGAGGACCTTCTTCTCTTCCGGGTTACGGGTCACGAGTTCTACAGTTTTCAAGGGTTGTCGCACCTTGATATTGTACTGATAGCGCAGGGCCCGGCCCATGGAAACCGCATGCTGCACCACCTGCATCCGGTATTCAAGTTGAAGATCCCGCCGGCTCTTTTGAGACACCGGGAAGTCCGCCAGGTGCACCGACAGGGGGTCATCCTCGGTTTTAAGGTTCTGCCAGATGGCTTCGGTCACAAAGGGAATAAAGGGAGCCGCCACCAACGTAAAGGTTTTAAGCACCTGATAGAGGGTACCGTAGGCCTCGGTTTTATCCTGATCGTTTTCGCTGCGCCAGAAGCGGCGCCGGGAGCGACGGATGTACCAGTTATTCAATAAATCGATAAACTCAACAATCGGATCGATAGCCCGATTCATATCGTAGGCATCGAGGGCCGCCGTCACCTTTTCAACCAGGCCTTCCGAAACCGAAAGGATCCAGCGATCCAGAGGATTGGAAGGATTCTCAGGGGCCCCCGTTGGATGGATACCATCGATATTTGCGTAGGTCACGAAGAAACTGTAGGAGTTCCACAGGGGAATAAGGATGCTCTTCAGGACTTCCCGGACCCCTTCATCGGAATAGCGGAGATCTTCGGCCTTTACCACCGCCGAATGCATCAAAAAGAGCCGTAGCGCATCAGCCCCAAAGGTATTAATCACATCCATGGGGTCCGTATAGTTGCGGAGGCTTTTAGACATCTTCTTGCCATCCGAGGCCAGCACGAGACCATTCACCACACAGTTTTTAAAGGCCGGGCGATCAAAGAGGGCTGCCGCAAGGATCGTCAGGGTATAGAACCATCCCCGGGTTTGGTCGAGCCCCTCGCTGATAAAGTCCGCAGGGAAATGGGCCTCAAAGAATTCCTTGTTTTCAAAGGGATAATGGTTCTGGGCGTAGGGCATGGCCCCCGATTCAAACCAACAATCCAGAACTTCGGGGATCCGGCGCATGGTTCCCCCACAACTACAGGGAATGGTGATACTATCCACAAAGTGCTTATGGAGATCTGTTACTTCCTGTCCTGAAAGGCGCTTCAGTTCTTCCCGACTCCCTACGCAGATGGTGGTTCCACAATCCGGACATTTCCAGATAGGCAGGGGATTTCCCCAATAGCGATTACGACTGATAGCCCAATCCCGGGCACCCTCAAGCCACTTGCCAAATCGGCCATCCTTAATGTGATCCGGCACCCAGTAAATTTGCTGATTCGCCCGGAGCATACGGTCCTTAATCTTGGTGACATTCACAAACCAGGAACTGACCGCCCGGTAAATGAGGGGGCTAGAACAACGCCAGCAGTGGGGATAGGCATGGAGAATTTGTTCTCGCTTTACCAGCTTACCTTCTGCCTTCAGGCGTTCAATAATCGCCTTATCCGCATCCTTAACAAAGAGCCCCCGGTAATCGCTAACCTCCTCGGTAAAACGGCACTCCGCATCGACGGGGCAAATAGTAGGCACCCCCGTTCCCTGAAGCACCCGCTGGTCATCCTCGCCAAAACCAGGGGCGGTGTGCACAATACCCGTACCGTCCTCGGTAGAAACAAAGTCCCCGGCATACACCCGGAAGGCGTTCTGTTCCGCCGCGCTGGCAAAATAGGGGAAAAGGGGCTCATAGGTAAGCCCCACGAGTTCAGAGCCCTTCTTTTTCCAGATAACCCGATATTCCTCAGGGGTTTTGTAATACGCTCCCAGGCGGGCCTCCGCAAGAATATAGCGCTCCTGCCCATCCTGGACCAAAGCATACTCGATATCCGGTCCTACCGTCAGGGCCAGGTTAGAAGGAAGGGTCCACGGTGTGGTGGTCCAGGCAAGAAGGTAGGTATCCCCCTCTTTTCCCAGGCTTCCCAAGCCCGCCTTTTCGGCGGCGGTTCCTGATCCAGCGCCGGTAACCTTGAACCGTACCGTGATAGCCGGATCGTGTACATCCTTATAGCCCCCCAGGTTCAATTCATGGTTTGAAAGGACCGTCGAACAGCGGGGACAATAGGGAAGAATGTAGTATCCCTCATACAGGAGGCCCCGTTCCCACAGGGTCTTCATAACCCACCAAATGGATTCCATATAATCGGGATCCATGGTTTTATAGTCATTGTCGAAATCTACCCAGCGACCAAGGCGGGTTACAATGCGACGCCATTCCTTTACATACCGAAGCACCGAGGCCCGGCAGGCCTCATTAAAATTAGCCACCCCATATCGTTCGATATCGGTTTTAGAATTAAGCCCCAGTTCTTTTTCGATAAGGTTTTCCACCGGCAGTCCATGGCAGTCCCAACCAAAACGGCGTTCCACCTTTTTTCCCCTCATGGTTTGGTAGCGGGGAATAATATCCTTAATGGTCCCTGGGACAAAATGCCCAAAATGGGGTAACCCCGTTGCGAAGGGAGGACCATCGTAAAACACAAATTCTTCAGCCCCCTCTCGCTGAGCGATAGACTTCTTAAAAATGTCGTGTTCTTCCCAGAATTTAAGGACCTCTTCTTCTAATTTTGGGAATTCTACTTTGGGATCCACACTTCTGTACACCGCGCTCCTCCATATTCGATCAGAGCCTGCCATGGATACCCACGGGATCAGGTTCTTTTCAATATATTATTTATACTATATAATACACAAGTCCCCAGGGAAAGATCCCATCGGCGGGTGAGCTACCGTTCAGGACAAGCAAGAAAAGAGGCCCTCCTTCGATAAACTGTCACCGCTCGGGATCAGCGATTTTCCTGGTATGGAAGGTATAATAATGCAAGAAGCAAAACGATTACAAGAGATATACGACCTTCTTACCCAGCAGTACCCCGATACCCGGCCCTTGCTCCATTTTAAGAATCCCTTTGAGCTCCTTGTGGCGACGGTACTCTCGGCCCAATGCACCGATGCAATGGTTAATCGGATCACTCCCCAGCTTTTTGCCCGGTATCCAGGTCCAGCGGATCTTGCAGATGCTTCCCTTTCAGAACTGGAGGATCTTATTCGACCGACGGGGTTTTATCACACCAAGGCTCGATACCTGGCAACCCTTGCCCAGAAAATCGTCGCCGACCATGGGGGAAAGGTCCCCGCCACCCTGGAAGAGCTTACGGCCCTTCCGGGGGTGGGTCGCAAAACCGCCAGTGTAATCCTCGCTACCTGTTATGGGGTGCCCGCCCTTATTGTGGACACCCATGTACTACGGGTAAGCCGGCGACTCGGCCTGAGCAAGGGGAAAACCGCTGAACAGGTAGAACAGGACCTGGCTCGGCACTTTTCCCCTGACCGCTGGATACCCATAAGTCACGGCCTGAATCGACACGGCCGTTCCTGTTGCTTTGCCCGTAAACCATCCTGTACGATCTGCATCATACACCATATTTGTCCCTTTTTTATCGATTTACAACGGTGATATTTTTAGATATACTACTCAATACTAAGGACATATAAGGACATCAGTATGGGGAATCAAAAAATACCGGCTACACCTTCGATTCGACGCTTACCTTCCTATCTTCATATCATCCGGCAGGCCCAACGGGACGGGCTTGAGTACATTTCTGGAACCGTGATTGCGGAGGAACTCAATTTAGAAGCAATCCAGGTACGGAAGGACCTGGCGATCACAGGTATTGTAGGAAAACCAAAGAAGGGGTATCCCGTTCATGCCCTTATTACAGCAATTGAACACTTTCTAGGCTGGGATTCCATCCGAGATGCGGTTCTCGTAGGGGTGGGTAATCTGGGGTCTGCCCTCTTGGGATACCAGGAATTTCAATTCCATGGGCTTAATATCATCGCTGCCTTTGACAAGGATCCTAAAAAAATCGGATCCTCCGTTCACGGAGTCCCGGTGATGCCCGTGAGCACCATGGAAATGCAGATCCGCAACCTGGGTGTTAAAATGGCAATTCTTACGGTACCTTCTGCTTTTGCCCAGGAAACGACGGACATCCTGGTAAAGGCGGGAATTACGGCAATCTGGAATTTTACCAATGTAAAACTGAAGGTTCCAGAAAACGTGGTCGTTCAAAAGGAAGATCTTTCTTCCGGATACGCCATGCTCTGCGTGATGATTCAGATGGCCCAAATGCAGCCCCAAAAATAGGCCCTTTTTCTGAGGGAAAGCGGTGCACAAAGAACGAATACCCCCCAGAACTCCTCCATCCCTGCAAGAAAAGCAGGGAACAGTGCCCGAGGCCGGCGTGTCCTCCTGTGAAAGCACTAAAGGGGACCCGCCTCATAAGATCGAGTATCAAAAGGAAATTCTCTATAATCGTATCCTCAAACGATATCGGCACCTGCGAAAATGGGCCAGCCGCATTGGGACAAACGCCTATCGCTTGTATGATCGGGACATCCCCGAGATTCCCCTGGTACTCGATTTCTATGATGGTATGATTGCAGGAGCCCTGTACGAGCGACCCTATCATAAGGATGAACAGGAAGAAGCGCTGTGGCTCAGGCATATGCAGGAAAGTGTTGCCCGGGCCTTGCAGATTCCCGAAGACCATATCTTTCTCCGGCAACGACGACGACTTAAAAATCGAAGAGGAGGGGCAGTACAATACCAACGGTTCTCCGAAAAGGGCATTACCCAAACCGTCACAGAAGGGGGGCTTCTTTTTCAGGTGAACCTCTCAGATTACCTTGATACGGGTCTTTTCCTGGATCATCGAAAGAGCCGTGCCTTTATTCGTTCTATTGCCGGGGGGAAACGGGTACTCAATCTCTTTTGTTATACCGGCGCCTTTTCTGTGTATGCCCTGGCAGGCCAGGCCGCTTCGGTAGATTCGGTAGACCTGTCCAGGAACTACCTTGAGTGGGCCCAGCACAATTGCGCCCTTAATCAGCTTGAAGCGACCTTCGTGCCGGTAGAAACCTATGAAAGATGGTATGGGGCTCCTTTCCCCGGGAGAAACTCGTCACCGGTACCCCCTCTGCGACACCGGCTTATTCGGGCAGACGTACTTCGGTTTGTACAAGAAGCCCGACAACAGGGCCTGCAATGGGACCTTATCATCCTGGATCCACCAACTTTTTCTAATTCAAAAAAAATGGAAGGCGTCCTGGATATTCGGCGGGACCACGTTGCGCTTATTACGACCTGCCTTGATATTCTTACACCTGGTGGGACCCTCTGGTTCTCAACCAATGCCCGACACTTTCAGCTAAAGGCTGAAGCTCTTGTGCAGCGACATCCTCGCCTACACATTAAGGACCTTACCACTACGACGATCGATGAAGACTTTCGCGGCAAAATCCCCCGCCGCTGTTACCTCTTTATGCCGGAAAAATCCTAAAGGAGAAAACCCCTTCATCGATATCTTTTAGAAACGGAAAAGAGCGAACAAAAAACGGTAAGAGCTACGTCTAACTCAGAAGAACACTGACCGCCGTTTTCAACACAAAGGAAAAATACTTTTTGCCTTTTTTTACGATTTACGATAGGAGCATCTTTCCCCCACCCACTCTTTTTCACTCAAGGATGGGGGAATTTTTCAATACAAAGAACAGGGACGTTATTCTTTAATATTGAACTTCTTGCGGAACCGTTCAATACGACCGGCGGTATCTACCAATTTCTGCTTTCCCGTAAAGAAGGGGTGGCAGGCGGAGCAAATTTCCACATTGATATTCTTAACGGTTGAACGGGTTTCGATCACATTGCCACAGGCACAGGTAATCTTGGTCAACTCATACTTGGGGTGAATACCCTCTTTCATAGGTCCTCCACAACACTCACTAATCTATGGCTGCAGTCCCCGTATTCATAGACCGCAGGAACGCCTCATTATTCTTAGTTTTTTTCATTCTGTCAATAAGGAGCTCGATGATCTCAATATCATCCATGGGATTGATAACCTTCCGGAGCACCCAGATCTTCTGGAGTTCCTCTTCGGTAAGGAGCAGTTCTTCTTTTCGGGTCCCACTCTTTTTAATATTGATGGCAGGGAAGAGGCGTCGATCCGAAAGCCGCCGGTCCAGGTTGATCTCCATATTACCGGTGCCTTTAAACTCCTCAAAAATAACCTCATCCATACGGCTCCCCGTTTCGATGAGGGCTGTGGAAATGATGGTGAGGCTCCCCCCTTCTTCGATGTTTCGGGCGGCCCCAAAAAAGCGCTTCGGTTTGTGCAAAGCATTAGAGTCAACCCCACCGGAAAGAATTTTACCTGACGTAGGCACGGTCTGGTTATAGGCTCGGGCAAGGCGGGTAATAGAATCCAACAGGATGACCACATCTTTTTTGTGTTCCACCAGGCGCTTAGCCTTTTCTAGCACCATCTCTGCCACCTGCACATGGCGGGTCGCCTGTTCATCAAAGGTGGAAGAAATGACCTCCGCCCGGACGGTTCGCTCCATATCAGTAACTTCTTCCGGCCGCTCATCAATAAGCAAAACAATAAGATAAACCTCTGGATGATTCTGGGTAATCGCATTGGCGATTTTTTGCATCATGATGGTCTTACCGGTTCGGGGGGGTGCCACAATAAGGGCCCGCTGGCCCTTCCCTATGGGACAGAAGAGGTTAATAATCCGGGTGGAGATTTCTTCGGGGGTGGTTTCAAGATTCAATTTTTGATTGGGATAGAGGGGCGTAAGGTTATCGAAGGGAATACGGCTCTGGGCCACCGAAGGATCATCATAATTTACGGTTTCCACCCGAAGCATAGCAAAGAACCGTTCCCCTTCCTTGGGGCTACGAATCTGGCCATAGACGGTGTCTCCCGTCTTAAGGGCAAACAGCCGAATTTGACTCGGGCTAATGTAAATATCATCGGGCCCGGGGAGGTATGAATTCTGGGGACTCCGCAAGAATCCATAGCCATCGGGTAAAATTTCCAGGGACCCATACGCATAAATGATTCCCCCCCGTTCGGTGTGGGCCTTCAGAATCGAAAAGATTATTTCCTGCTTCTTTAATGTCACCATGTCTTCGTGACTAATTCCGTAGAAAGCCGCGAGTTCCCGCAGGTCCTTCATATTGAGACGGGTAAGCTCATTGATCGAAAGACGGGGCTTTCCTGAATCCTGATCGCTCCGGGGTTCGGGTTTGCCATAAATATCCGGCATCGTAATAGGCAGCTGATAAAAAGAAGGGAACGCAGGAGCTTCAAGGGAGGTGGCACTTACGGAGGAACCCGTGGCAGAAGAAGCGCTTCCATTACCATTATTCCAATTGCCGTTTCCTCCCACAGCAGCACTCCGCCCCTGGCTACGGTCATAGGGACGTCGGCCCCGGGTGCGAACAACCACTCGGGCCTGCGGGACCGATTCTCCCCCTTCGTTTATTATTTCATCTGCCGGCGAAGCAGTGACGGGGGATTCCCGTTCTTGTATGCCCCCAGAAGAATTTTCTTCAGAACTCAGAGAGATTTCTTCGTCTCCCCCCCGATGATCTTCTGAAAAAGAAGAAAACGTTTCTTGCTCTCCCGTGGTTTCCAGAGAAGAAGGGAATATCCCGGAAGGGTCTACCAAAAAGTCATTCCTCTCTTCTTCCCTTCCTTCTTCCTTTTCTGTAGATTCCCCGAGATCAAGCTCTTCCTGCAATTGCTGACCTTCTTCAGATGGGGTTTCAGCCTTTTTCTTTTTTCTGATTATAGCCATGCACATTCTCCATAGACAGAACTACATTGTTCTGGATTTACTAACACCAACGAGGGATTACCATACATATCAATACATTATGATCTGGATGCACCCATGAACTCGCCTGTTTTGATTTTTCAACACCTGGAAGGATAAATATAGTATATGTCGTATACTCCTCACTGTCAAGGTAGCAAGTCAAGGATTTGGAAAAGAGCGCTGCGCATCGCCCGCTTGCGAATTGCATTTCGAGAGCCAGAAAAAACATAGTCCTTCGAACGGACTGACCCTTCCCGCAGAGCACAGGAAATCCAGACCGTTCCTATGGGGGTAGCAGACCCATCCCCCGTAGGGCCCGCAAGACCCGTAATGGCCACCGCCAGGGTTGCTCCACTCCGAGAAAGGGCGCCCCGGGCCATTGCTTCGGCAACTTCCCTGCTGACCGCCCCATATGTTTCCAGGAGGCGCTTCTCTACACCCAACTGGGATATCTTCGCGTCCCCCGCATAACACACATAGCCCCCCCAGAAGAAACGGGAAGCCCCCGGAACTTCCGTTAACACTGAAGCAAGCAATCCTCCCGTACATGACTCGGCGGTAACCATCGTATACCGATGATCCACCAGCTTTCGCGCCAGGCTACGAACAAGTCTCCTTGTACAAAAGGCACCCCCAAAGAAAGGGGCTCCAATGATCGGGGACTTACCAGTATTGCTTGGGAACAAGCTACTCATGGGCGGGCGATTTACCCCTCCTGGTGGGGAACATATTTTTTCAGTTCCGCCTTAATGTCTTCGGTGGGACGGGAAAATATCTCCAGATGCTGTTCATCAATACCCGTCATGATACACTGGCCCTCAAAGCTTACATTGTCCGCAATTCGAAGACGCCCCGTCGTAACATCCCCTATGACGGTAGCCCCTGGAAGCATATCCACCTTATCAACCGCAAAGATGCGTCCTTTAAGAAATCCTCGCACTATAAGAGAAGATACGGATAACTCATTCACCTCTACATGGGCATCTTTATCAATAACAAGAGCCCCTTCCCCTTTTATGGTTCCCTGAAAAGCCCCCTGAATACAGAGGGTCTTCTTAAACCGAAGAACCCCTGCAAAACGGGTCCCCTTTCCAAAGGTGGTAACCTGTTCTTCCCGTTCACTGAGGCTTGTTTTTCCCGTTTCAGTTTTTTGTCGTTCGGTGTTTTTAATCATTTTGCGCCCTATTTATTTAGTAGTCATTACAAATACGCCATCCCAATCTTCAGGGGGCGGATTTTCTATATAATGCTTACAACGAAGGTAGTACACCTTCGAAGGTCCATCATTAGGATCAACCTTAAGGGCCTCCACAAAATACGAAAGGGCCTTTGGAAATTCCATCAATTTGTATAACTTCCGACCCTCTGCAAAAAGTTCCAGAACCTTCTTTTTCTTTTCGTCTATCATAGGCCCCTCCGATGGGGTTTTCCCCTCATCATCCTTATTGAATATACCCCATTAATCGGTATGCAAACTTTTGCGGAATTGGTGCTCCAACGTATTGATTTCTATCTCCTTTTTTCGCAAAAGTTCATGTTGTTTCTCAATAGCATGCATTTTCGCATCCAGCTCTAAAAGTTTAGTTCGAAAGTTAGAAGTAACATTCTTCACCGTTTGTTGTAACAGTTCGAGCCCATTTGCGCCTCCATGGGACTGATCCACGGCCTGTTCCAGGAGGTTTACCGATTCTTCACAGTTTTTAAGGAATTTTTTCATTTCTTCGTTTATGGTTTCGGTTAAACTAAGCCGCGATTCTCGAACCGCAATTTGAGAAAAAAGCTCCCGATGCCGAAGCACCGCCCGAATGCGGGCAAGCACTTCCGAAAAGTTATAGGGCTTGGTTATATAATCATCTACTCCCAGTTCAAAGCCTTCTACCTTGTCTTTCACATCGTCCATTGCAGAAAACATGATGATAGGGATGTCTTTATAGGCATGATATTCGGGATCTTTCTTCAAAAGCTTTGTTACTTCCCACCCAGAAAGTTTCGGCATGATATTATCAAGCAGAATTAAATCCGGCCCAAAGGATCGAACCTTCTCCAGGGCTTCCACACCGTTCTCTGCTTTTTCCACCACAAAGCCCAGTTTAGAAAGCATGACATCAAAGAATTCGAGGTTTATCTGTTCATCATCTACAATAAGGATCTTTTTCTTGGCTTCCATCGATTATTCCTTCCTTGCTCAACCTTGGTATACACCTTCAGGATTCTATTTTCCTACGGCGAAAAGAACTTGTCAAGAAACGATGACCTTCCCGAACCAGCCCCAGTAAGAGCCCCCCCAGGGCGGCTCCTACAAAAAGGTAGGCCGCCCAATCTCCCCAGGCAGTATACAACGTGGCCTCCGATACGAGGGGTACGGCCGCGATGAGGTATGTCTCCGTAAAGGGTTCTCCCATAGCGGTAATTTTCCCATTGGGGTCAATCGCACAGGTTTGCCCTGAGGCCGTCGCCCGGACCACACTTCGTCGGTTTTCAACAGCCCGAAAAACGGCCATGGTGGCATGTTGCATCTGGCAGGCAAGACTATGGGCCCAGGCATCATTGGTAAGGTTTACAATAATCTCTGCACCGCGGCGAACAAATTCGCGGGAAAGGTATCCAAAGGTATCCTCAAAACAAATAGGGGTAGCAAACCGAAGACCGCTACTCTCAAACACGGTGTATTCGGTTCCCTTTTTCCAGAAATGGGTATCCGCATTACGCAGGGCCTCGTATACCCAGGGCAGTTGCTTTTTATAGGGAAAATGCTCTGTAAAAGGAACAAGGTGAATTTTTCGATAGATTCCCTGCTCTTCCCCTTTTTCGAAGAGCATCACCGCATTATAATCTACCCGTTCCCAGCGCCCTTCCTCATTGACTTCAAGGCGCGCGTCATCATTCCCAATCACATAGGGAACCGACTGGGTCGCCAGGAAATCAAGGAGTTCCTTTACCAGGACATACGATTCAGGGTCATCTCGATAGGTAGTATGCCAGTAAATACGGGGCACAAAGGCGGTCTCTGACCAGACCACCAGATCCAGGGAGGGCTCCTGCTGGATTGCCTCAAGAGAAAGCCTTTTCAGCACTTCAAAATTCCGCCGATAGGCAGGAAGGCCTCCCCGCCAGGGATCCGCATTATGCTGAATAAGGGCTAGTCGCTTAACCGGGGCCCCTGTATAATTTAGCGGACGCATATATCCGTATACAAGGGTTGCAATCAGGGCCAGCACCCAAGCAACAGCGGCCCCGACGTCTTTTCCTATTTTGAAGGCCGACCGTTCCTTGTTCCATCGTCCATAGAGGGCCGCCAGGTACACTGAAGGGAACACTACCAGGGCCGAAACAAGCCACACACCGCCGATATCGGCAATTTGAATCAGGGGGCCCATATTCCACTGGGAGTACCCCGTAATACCATAGCCATACCCTAAGAAACCTTTGGTCCGGAGGTACTCATAGGAAAGCCACAAAAGCCACTGTAAAATATAATATTTTTTGGGGAAAAGATATTCACTCAGTTTTAGGAGGGGAAAGAGGATAGCAAAGTAGGTAAGATAAATTACCCCTACCACAATTCCGGCCAGGGGGTGAAACACACTGAGCCAATAATTAAACAAGGCGTAACTGAGGTAGCCATAGAGCGCCCCCCACAGGACGGACACCGGGAGCGCAATCTCTTGAATGAGAATAAAGATAGGAATGTACGCTACAAAGGCAAGGAGAGGAAGACCTTCCTTAAACAGACTATTGGGGAAAGCGGCGGTAAACAACAGGGCACTACTACCCATCAATAAAAAATGATGGATAACACCACGGCCCCACTGTACCAAGCCAGGGAATTTCACTGGCCCTCTCCACCATCCCCCTGGGCAGACAGGGGCGCCGTAATAGGCCAGACGTCCCGTTTTAGCTCTTTTCCGGCCCGGAACGCCGCTACCCCATGGGAAGAAACAGAGACGGTCTCCCCTGTTTTAGGGTTCCGAGCCTTCTTTCGTCCTTTGCGCACCCGAATCTCAAAGGTCCCAAACCCCCGGAGTTCCACTACCTTTCCCGCTACAAGGGCCTTTTTTATCTCTTCAGCAAAAAGATCGATGACCTGGTGGATATCCTTTCTATTTAAACCGGTCTTTTCCAAAATAGACTCAATGATATCCGCTTTGGTAACCTTATAGTCGGCCATCGTCCCTCCAGATCATCGGTTTCTCTTACCCAGACTGTTCTTTTTCCCGCCCCAGAACAGTCTCCCTTTTTCCTTCCCTCTTATGCGCTCTTGAGGGTATTAAACAATCTCTGCATCCGGCTTTTTTTTCGGGCCGCCGCATTTTTCTTAATAATTCCCTTCTGGGCAGCCTTATCGATTTTTGAAACCATTTCTTTCAAAAGGACCTCTGCCTCTGCAGTGTCTTTCTTCTGGACTGCGGCTACAAATTTTTTAACACTGGTCCGAACAGCGCTTTTAACGGCCTTGTTTCTGAGCCGTCGTTCCTCACTTTGCCGATGTCGTTTTTCGGCTGAAGTACTCTTGCTTGCCAAAGGATTCCCCCTCACACCTTAGAACTGGAAATAAAAACAACACGCTCTTTGAGCATATCAAATAAATGTATATATGTCAATAAATAAAAGCTCTCTTCAGAAAGCGCCCCTCCGTACAGCGGGGCACTTCTTACACGGTTCATTTAAAATCAGACGGACGACGTTCCACCCGCTTGCACTTTTCACATTCCGCCACATTCTTTACTTTCCCATTTTCGAAAATGGTCTTCATTTTGATCTCTCCACCACAGGAACAATAAAATCGCTGGGTTGCGCTGGTGGTACGGGCGTTCTTACTAACCTGACCCATAGGTTTCTTCTCCTTACCGGCACACCGGTATAATAGTATCCATCAAGATAAAAATCGATGAGGATGAGCATACTATGTCGCCTACCCACCTGTCAACTATAGATTCTTCGCCTGAGGGGGCGCAAAAAGGGATGCCAGCCATTCCAGGATTACTCCCTTGTGTAATTTCTTAAAATACTTTATGGTATCCTAAAGGTGTTCTGATTCGGTCAGGTATACAGAACGCCCCAATCACGAAAAGATGAGGAATTACTATGAGAATCACCACCCGAGGACGATATGCCCTTCGGGCTATCATCGCTCTCGCCCGGCTCAGTCAGAAAGGGGAAGCCGTTTCCATAACCCGTCTTTCCGAAGAAGAGGGAATTTCATCGGTATTTCTGGAACAAATTTTTTTTAAACTACGGAAAGCAGGTCTGGTAGAATCGGTGCGAGGTCCCGGGGGAGGTTTCCGTTTTTCTAAACCCCTTACGGAGATCACCATTCGGGAAATTCTGGATGCCGCCGGCGAAAACCTAGAATTAACCCCCTGCACCCAGAAAAAGCAGGGAGTCTGTCACAATATTAACGACTGCAAGGCCTACGAAATTTGGGCGGAGGCGACCCGACGGGTGAACGATTATTTTTCCAGCATCACCCTGGGCGCTCTTATTTCATCATAGAAAAGGATCACTATGCTCTTAAAAGGGATCCACGAAGAACGTTTTTCGTTGAACAATAGGCTCTGGGGTAAAGAAACATCCAAAATGGAGGCAAAGGCATGAAAGGGGACCGGAACAACAAAAAAGCCTATGAACAACTGGTGGAGACTTTCAAGAAATTCAAAAAAGGATGTACCGTAGCGGATCTTACGGCACGAACGGGCCTACCCCTCGAACAAGTAAAAGAACTGGTACCTCAAATAGTAGACGAGTATTCAGGTCGACTCGAAGTGACTGAATCGGGGGAAATTCTCTATTCCTTCCCCAGAGGTTTTGTAAGCAAATACCGGGGGCTCAGGGCGCGACTTCGATCCTTTTTAAAGGGCGTAAAAAAAATAAGTATCCAGGTAGGCACCTGGCTTTTTAAAATGTGGATCCTTCTGATGCTCGTTGGTTACTTTGTGCTGTTTGTGGTGGTCGCCCTTTTTGCCCTTCTTGCCTCCACCGTTATTTCCGTATCCGGTTCAAGTGATGAGCGTTCCAGTTCCCGTCGAGGAAACGGGATAGGTGGTTTTTACGCCATCTCCTACGTACTCGATCTTTTCATACGAATTTGGTTTTACTCGGAACTCACCCGTTCTATTGACCAGGCCTACGGAATAGACCGGCGGCCCCCTCGTCCCCGGGGACGGCCCCTTCATCAGGCGGTGTTTTCCTTTGTTTTTGGCGATGGGGATCCCAACATGGATTGGGAGAACCGGGAAAAACGGGCGGTTCTCTCCTACATTCAGGCTAACAAGGGAATCATTTCCCTTCCCGAATTTATGATTTTAACAGGTTGCCCGCCTCAGCAGGCAGAAGCGGAGATTTTAAGGTACTGCGCCCAGTTCGGCGGGACCCCCGAGGTAACCGAAGCGGGGACCTTGGTCTATCAATTTAAAGAACTCCTTATGAACACCCTTCAGATAGAAAAAAACAGCGGTGGCTTGACCACCCCTATCAAGCGGCTCCATAGCTTTTCCAAGAATCCCCCTCCTATGAATCGATGGTTTGCTATCCTGAACGGGGTAAACGTACTGTTTGGGGGATATTTTCTTGTGAATAACCTTATGGTGGGAATCCCTGCCCAGGAACATCTGCGAGGTTTTTCCTACCTTTACACGATTACCTACGCCCTTCTGTATGGTCTTGGAACAAATCCCCTGGGTTTCCTATTCTGGGGCATGGGAATAGTACCCTTCGTGTTTTCTATTCTTTTTTATCTTATTCCTATTATTCGCTACCAAAGATTACAGAAAAAGAACGAAGAAATCAAAACAGAGAATTTACGAAAGACCACCTATCTACGAATTTGGGAAAATCCGCGCCGGGTTCTTCCCAGCGATATTCATCCTTCTACCGAGGAATATACTCCTCGGCGGCTTAAAGAAACAACCGAAAAAATTATCAAAGAAATGGGAACCTATAGTGTTCCTGAAGTACAGATTGAAGACAATCAGCATGAACCTGTTTATTCATTCCCCGAATTAGAACGGGAAAAAGAAGCCCTAGAAATCCAGAGAAAACAGGCGGATCCCTCGGCGTATCGGCTCGGGAAGACTATCTTTGATAGTCACGGAGAAACAAGTCCGTAATGTACTGGTAGAACACTCCTTCCGTCCGGCCACACTCCCGGTTCCTATTACTCGGCCCCAACAGACTCACGTCAGTGGTTATGACAGACCAACGGAAGGGGGTTTTTCTAATGATCACGGGATAGGTAAAAGGGGATAGCAAGAGTGCCTTAAAACCGATCAAGGAATTCCCCCACCCTTTTTATCACTTCGCTGGTGACATCAAAACAGGTTTTTGTTTCCGGCAGGGAACTTAAAAAGATTCGGCCATAGGATTTTTTAAGCAGCCGGCCATCGAGGGCTACAATTGCTCCATAATCGGTGGACCGACGCATAAGCCGACCAAAGCCCTGTTTGAATTTCATTACCGCTTCGGGGAGGGACAATTCCATAAAGGCATTTCCCCCTCGTTGCTCGATATATTCGCTTCGAGCCTGAAAGAGGGGGTCGTTCGGGGTTTTAAAGGGTAAACGGGTAATAACCAAAAGTCTGAGAGTTTCCCCTGGAGCATCAATCCCTTCCCAGAAAGAATCGGTGGCAAATAAAACACTCTGGGTTTCCCCAATAAAACGAGCCAAAAGACGGGAGCGATCATCATCCCCCTGTTTCATATAGGGGATTCCCTCTTGTTCCAGAAGGGGACGCAGCCCCTCGTAGACCGCCGTAAGCGTTGCATAGGAGGTAAAAAGAATAAGGGCGGAACCTCCAGAGCTTTTTAAAAACGACCCGATGGTACGAATAAGGTAAGGGTGGTATTCTTCGGAATCCGGCAGGGGGGCATCGGTAGGCACCCCCACCAAAACCCTCTGTTGATACGGGAAGGGAGAAGGGAATATCCCCCGAAGGATGGACTCCTCCCCTTTTTCCTGAAGCCCCACCCGTCGTTCCCAATATCGGAAAGAGTCGCCGATGGTAAGGGTAGCGGAAACAGACACAAGGGTGGGGAAACGACTCCAGAGAGCGTCCTGCAAAACTGGAGCAAGATCAAGGGGACTCGCACAAAAAGAAACCCAGCTATCCTTTTCTTTGTTTCCCCCCAATTCAAGATAAAAAACCGCTTCTTCCTCTTCCCTATACCGCAAAAAGCGCCCTACCAATTCGCCGATACTCGCAAGACGTCTCAGAATGCCCCGAAGTTCCCACACCAGGGCTTCTTCTGCATCGTCCGTTGCTTGATCCTCTAGGGCTTCACGGATATGGTCAACCAGTTGGAGAATCGTCTTTCTTAGGGCCTCCAGATCAGCGCCCACGGCACGAGAAAAAGTTTCGTAGCCCTGGGGTACAAGACGATAGGTACCCTCGGGTCCCAACAGGGATCGAGCGGCTTCTTCCACTTCTTCTCCCAGCTTCCGAAGCTTTCCTACCAAACGGGAAAGCTCCTCGAGCCAGGATTCTCCATTCGCAAGGTGCGTCGCAAGCCGAAGGGCAAGGCCCTTTTTTTGTGCCCGCCGCTTGGTGTACAAAAGGTTCAGCAATTTTAAAAGGGTAAGTTTGCTAAAGCTTTCAGAAAAGAACGACGTAGCCCCCTGTTCTATCGTGTGGGCTTCATCTAACACCAAGCGGCGATAGGGAGGAAGCACTACCGTGGCATCGAGGCTGGCCCCTTCTTTTCGTGCCGCCAGATCCGCAAACAAAAGATGATGGTTAACCACCAGGATTAAGGCCGTTGCGGCCTCCCGTTTCAGACGGAGCACAAAACAACGATCCCGATAGGCACACCGAAGGCCACTACAGAGATCCGATTCGGAACAGATACGACCCCACAGCATTTCAGAAGGAAGGAAGGGAAGTTCCGCCTTATTTCCCGTTTCCGTGGTTTCCGCCCATTTTTGGATGGACTCTATCTCATCCCGGGATCCTGCAAATTCTAATTCCCCCTCCTGAAGCATATCCGCAAGACGCCGAAGACATAGGTAATTATTCCGACCTTTGATTACCACGGCCTTTACGGGTTTTTTAAAGGCCCTCGTAAGGAGGGGGATGTCTTTTTCATATAATTGATGCTGCAGCGTTATCGTGGCCGTAGAAATAACCACCCGCTCTTTATTCAAGATTGCATAGGCAATAGCAGGAATAAGATAAGCGAAGGACTTCCCTACCCCCGTACCTGCCTCTGCAACCACGAGGTGATCCGTATTAAAAGCCTGGATAACCAGTCGCATCAAATCGAGCTGGGATTGTCGGGTTTCATAGGGAGAAAGGAATTGAGCAATAGCTCCACCTTCTTTAAGGGCACCACAGAGCATATCGGGATCGAGGAGCTTTTTTTCCCTTTTATCAACGGGCTCTACGATGACATACACCCGCTGGACCTCATTATCTACAATGTAGGAACCAAGGCCCTGCGAAGCGACCCGTTCTGTGATCACCAGGTCATTGTCACTGGGAGTAAGATTTCCCGATGGGTGATTGTGAATAAGAACATCCGCCTCCGCATCAAGGCGATCGAGAAGGGCTAAGACAGAAGCTTCATTTCCCCGGGAAATAAGCTCGAGTTGCTCCACCAGGCCATCCTTTCCGCGATAGCCGGCCACAAAAATTTCGTTCCCCTCCGCTTCGCTGATCATGTTTTGGAGAATACGAATGCTGGTAGGAGAAAACCTTTTTTCTGAACGCACCGATGTTCCTGGCAGAACTCCTGCCCATTTCCCGATTATTTTTTCGTTTCGGTGGTATGGAACTTACTCAGTAGACAAAGAAATTGGCTACCGGGCAAGGTGCTTTTACACAAGCACACCGCTTATCCTAAAACAAAAAACCCGATGACAGAACAAGCTATCATCGGGCAGCTGCCATCTCCTAGGGGATTCGAACCCCTGTTGGCGGGATGAAAACCCGCTGTCCTAACCCCTAGACGAAGGAGACGTGAACATTTGCGATAAACTACACTGTTTTACACTGTATTACATCGCACTGTCCGTTGCTGAATATAGCGGATATTCTTTTTTTTGTCAAGCCTAGGTTTCAATCTTTTTTAGCAGGAGTTGACGAAACCGCTGGGCCTTTTCTGAATCCGGATGGATCCGGAGTGCCGCCTCACAATCCGAAAGGGCCTGGGTATAATCTCCAAGGTGATAATACGCCTGGGATCGCCGATATAGGGCATAAAATTGATAGGGATTTACCTCAAGGGATCGGGAGTAATCTTCTATTGCTTCGGTAAACCGCTGCAGAACCGCATATACGATACCCCGGAAATAGGCAGCCTTATAGGACTTGGGGTCCAGTTCCAGGGCTCGACTAAAGTCTTGAATAGCCTCTTCGTACCGGGACTCGGCAAAATAGGCCATCGCCCGATGTTTATAGATTACTGCGGCTACCGTAACTGGAGGAGAGGTTTCGATAATACGGGTATAGAGGGCGATCGCTTCCTCAAAATTTCCCTGGTTATGGGCATAGAGGGCGTCTAATAAGAGATCATCCAGGGATTCCCTCGAACGGCTTCCTTCTAAAGAATACCACATCGAAGGTTTTAGTTCGGACGTTTCTTCTTGTTTAAAAATTTCCCGATCCGTTGCATCCTCTACTTTTTTATAAAAACTTTCTCGCCGCCTATCCAACTCCCGATTCAATTGGCGCTGATAGTCCCTTATTTCCTGGAAAACAATGTCCGCCAGGGAAAGACTCGCATTCACCGCTGCCAGCTTTCGTTTCATCGGCTCATCAAAGGGGGTAAACTCAGCTTTATACACGAGCTCATGTTCCACCTCTGCCCAGGCGTCCTGTAAAATAGTACGAATTTGAATCTCCGCCACATCGCATCCTAAGGGACCATACTCCTGGATCAGAGTATCAGGAATTCGAATCAGCACATGGGTGGATTCATAGCCAAATTCTTTAAAAGAATACTGGGAACCCTTCCGTTCAATTTCATGAATTACAAAAAGTTTTTTTATGACATCTTCCACAAGTTGGACGTCTTCAATAAAAGTACATACGATCCGCAATCCAATAAGGTCGGTAATCTTAGGCAACGAGGCCGAATTATTTTGAATCAACCGAACATACTTTTTATAGAAACTTTCAAAATCCTTTGTGCGAGACTTAACCGTTGGGCGAGGAGAAAAGCGCAGGAAGGCCCCTTCCAATTGTTCCTGAAGGAGCCTTGTCACCTGGCGCCGCTGTTCATAAAATTGAAAAAAATTATCCTTGAGAGTATCCCATTCCAAAAGAACCGGAGGAGTTTTCATCATAATTCCTATTCTATGTGATAATTGAAAGCTTCGCAACAAATAGAAAGTACCCCTTGAGGGGGTTTTTCCCCTGATGTTTTCACGGGACACTTACGGAAAGAGAGAAAAATGCCTATTCATAAAAAAGGCCCCCTTCCCAATCTTTTGGGGAAAGAGGGCCTTTTCCACAGTCAGCGCACAGAAAATACTTCTTTGCGCTCCTTATACTGCTTTATCTATCTTATTGGTTTTGCTGGTTCGTCCCTGTAGAAGGAGTAAAACCGGTCTCCGTGGCCTTCTTCTGGCTTTCAAGATAGCGGAGTACCTGGGCCTGGCCGAATCGAGACATCTCGATGGTCTTCCGTTCATTTTCTCGATCCCGGATAATGTTCCACAGGGCCTCGTCATCGATATCCCGTTCAGTGTCAAGGACAGCCTTATCGTAGATCATCTTGACATCTTTGAAGTATACCACGAAGTCTCCCCCTTCATGGGCCCCATCCCGCTGAATAAGGAAGCCACCAAACTTCACAAAGGGAGTGGACTTAGGATAAATAGGATACAAGCGGAGTTCCCGATTCCGGACATTCTCCACATACTGCGGGTTATCCCAGCGGAGCTCTCCCCATCCATCAAACTTAAGATATCCCATGGGGATAATCTTCTCGTTTCCATCCGAGTCAATAAGGATCACCGACAAGGCATGGGGGAAATTAAGTCCATACACATTTACCGCCAGGGACTTGATCACCCCTACATTCTTTACCACCCCATAGCCATTTTCAAAACGGGTTACCTTGCTGGCCTTATCCTGTTCAGTGGGCTGTTGGACCGTTCCATCATCGGCAACCTGAGCCATAGTCTCGAAGGCAGGAATTTCAAAGGGAGGCTGAATCCGGGCCCAGGAGTTAAAGGGAGCAAGCGGGAAATGGATCCGCACACCCATTACCTTTCCAAACTGTTTAGAGGGGGCCTCGAGGGTATAACTCTTCGCCTCGTTTGTAATGGTACGAGAAGAAGACGCAAGGATAACATCCCAATTGGCAAGGGCCAGGGAGGTCCTCATGAGCTTCTTCTGCTCCGCGGTGAAGCTGCCGCCGGCCACGTTGGAGAAATCCATCATGGTCGCACGGTTCTGGGTGGGTACGTTGTCCTGGTTAGGGAGTATATCCGCCGCTAGTTTAGAGAAGTCGATAAGAACGGCTTCCTCGGCACTCAAGGCTCCCGCCACAAACAACGCGATGGCAACAAGAATGAACGTCCGTTTCATTCAAAGCTCCTTATTAAAATCGGGCATTATACCTAAACACTTACAAGTATACGAGATGCTTTCTATTTGTCAATTCTTTTTCTCAATTTTTCGTTAACTTTTGTGGTATACACCTCATTTCCAGAAATAAATAGGCTGATTTCTTCAAGAAAGGGGAAGTTTTTCAGCACCAAGCTACAAAAAAAGCGGGCCCGCTTTTCAAAAGAGAGGGGAAACGAAATAGGAAGCGCCGCAGGAGCGGAAAAGCCTATGTAGGCCTTCTTGCCCCGAATCATTACGGTTTCAAGTTGAGTATCGGAATGAAAGATGGGACTGCTTTCCGGAATCTGAAGCCCAAGCAGCGATTCTTCTACAAAACGACGCAAATTTTCCTCCATCGTTTCTTGTTTCTGAATAAAGCGAATTTCCCACCGTTCTTTGCCGGGGGGGACATACCCTCCCACGAGATACCTGGCTCTTCCGGAAAATCCTATGCTTAACAGCGCAATCAGTAAAAGAACTACGATATATAAGAGACGACGTTTTCGAGGATCCCTTAAAAAATGCCGGGATTTTTCTGTAAGGATAGTGGGGATATCTATGTTCTTCATTTGTGATTCACAAAGCCTCCTGAACGTTCAAACGTAGTGGTAAAGTCTACAATACCGTTATACAATGCTTTGACAAACCGCGACAAGCTTTCCTGTTCATACAACAACGATGCGTCCTGTTGGTTAGTGATAAAGCCCAATTCTACCAATACGGCAGGCATGCGGGTGTTTCGTACCACAAACCATTCGGCCGCCTTTATGCCCCGAGAGGGGAGGAGCACTCCCACTTCCTCGGTAAGACGCTTATGGATGCCCTGCGCAATAAGAATACTTTCGGTGGTGAATTCTTCCTCTAACATGGCATTAAGAATGGGAAGGATCTCTTTATTATCCCCATACCGATCGGGATCAAGGAGATTTCTTCGATACTCAGGCGAAAGGTACCATACTTCATAGCCCCGGGCATTCTTGTTAAAAGAAGCGTTCAGGTGAAGCGAAACATACATTATGGCTTCATGCTCTTTTAAAGGAACCGAATTGGCAATAGCTACCCGATCTTCCAGGCTTACATACACATCCTCATCCCGGGTAAGTAAGATTCGCTTATCGGGATACTGCTTTTTTAACAGCCCATAGAGTTCCTTCCCCGCCCTAAGGGTGATATCCTTTTCTCGGAGGGTAAGCTTCTTTCCATTTTTCATAAGTTCCCCTACCGCACCAGGGTCTTTTCCCCCATGTCCCGGGTCGATAACGATGGCCGCAATCCGAAAGCGGCTTTTTTCTTCTTCTTCAAGCTCGGCTATTCGTTGCCGAAGGGTTTCCACAAAGCTGGAAGGGAACTGGGGCTTACCCTGCCGGAAGACCGGTGCTTCCGCATAAAAAACCGTCGCCCCATCGATAATAACCGGAATGAGGGGAGAAGCAACGAGACTATCCGGAAAAACCCCCAAAGGGAAAACACTGCGATGGCCCCCTACGTCGAGTACGCCAACTTCTCCTAAAGGGTCATAGTAAAACGTGGCAGAAAGACGACTGAGGGTGTCTTCAAGAGAAAGAAAAGATTCTTGAGCGGCAAGAGGAATGACAAACAAGAGAAAAACACAAACAAGGATAGTGACGCTCATCCCTTTTCCTGACCATTCGCTGCGGTAATCCGCGGGTATACCCATGGGGTCTTCCTCCCTACTTTAGGAGAGCATCCAGATAATACACTGCCCCTTGATAGCCTCCCCGCACAAAGGAAAGCCAGAATTGCTTCCCCAGAGCCCCAGAGGTTTCCCCCTCAAAATTGGTAAATGATCGGAAACGGAAACGAAGGCCTGTCAAGGCTTCCACTGCCACAAGACCTTCCCGGAGCGAACGGCCCACATAATCAGTGGCGGCGGTCTCCAACAGACCGGGAACAACCAGAAGATTCAGGGTTCCCTCCGGCGAGGAGCAGAGAGAAGAAGGATCGGGTAATCTTTTGATAGCAGAGAGAAGATCCGGGGAAAGGGAATAGGCATCAGGAGGAAAGCAGACTTCTCCTGGATTCCTTGTTTCCATATCCTGCAAGAAGGCTTCGGTTCTCTCATCAGGATAACGGAGTCTAATAAGGATATGCCGCACCGCCCTTTCCGCAGCGGCTATAGCCTCAGATCGTTCGGGAGCGGCAGAAATTACATTGCCGCATTTGGTAACATTGTTTTCAGGAAACTGGACCGTATCTCCCGGAGCAACCCGGGGAAAAACATCCCGCACATTCGGTACCGCCCGGGCGGCATCGAGGCCGTGGATTTCCCGGATGGTACCGGGAATAGAGATAAAGGCCCGTTCCGCGCTGGTCCAGTGCCGCTTTGCTTCCAGATTCGTTGGGGCTCTGCCAATAGCCACCTGAATGGCCGCCCGGGTGGGTTCCACCCCCGATGCGTAGGGGTAGGTCCAGCCCGACATATAGCCCCCCGAAAGGCGGGCCGCAATTTCCCCAATCATGGGCCCCCGGGGTGTGAGCTTTACATCCCCCTTCGCGGCCCCATGGGTAATCCCCAGGGCCCGGACTCCCCGGGAAAAAACGGCAATCAGTTGTTCTACCAGGGCGGGGTCCGTATCGGTAGGCATGGTATGCCCCATTTCTATGAAGTAGGGGGGAAAAAAAATATGCCGGTCCGCCACGCCACAGATGGTAATCCGGCCCTCATACACGATGGCATCCACCGAATATTCGGGACCTTCCATGTATTCCTCTACGATAACCCGGCCACTGCGGGAATACGGAAAGGCACCCCTTATAGCCTCATGCAATTCTGTCACCGTATCGGCCCGGCGGCATCCCCGGGCACCCATGTTATCCACCGGTTTTACCACCACGGGAAAAGCGAAGGGGGGAACCCAATCGGCGGCAGGCAGTTCCGTAAGGGCCACAAAGTCCGGCGAAGGCACCCCGGCCTCTTTAAAGCGCCGTCGCATCCGTTCTTTGTCACTTGCGTCCAGAGCACACTCATATGGAATGCCCGGTAGTCCCAGGTGTTCTGCCACGTAGGCCACGGTAGCAGAAAAATCGGTACCCGCCGTCATGACCCCCGCCAGAGGTATCGTTTTCTGAATGTTCTGGGCAAAGGCAAGGATCCTCTCCTTATCTTTCAAATCGATCGGTTCAAATCGATCGGCCAGACTGGCTAGGGGAGCCTGGGGGTTTCCATCAACCACTATGGTGTATAATCCTTCTTCCTTTGCAAGACGAATGGCCGGGCCCTGCAGGATACCCGCCCCAAGAATCAAAATTGCCTGTTTCATGCTACCTTTCCTCATCGGCTATCGAGATGCCGGATTTTAATCGCATAGGCTTCAAAGGTATCCCCTAAACGCAACACCCGACTCGTCTTCAGTAAGAACCGATAGACCCAGCTTGCCCGCCCACTCTTATCATTCTTTGCCCCCGGAAGGGATTGTTCCGCCACCGGTCCGATCCAGGGGAAGCGTTCCGGATGATGTCCCGTACTCTGGATTTTAACCAGTTTAAACCCAAAACGGGCAAGGAAGTCCCCGATTTTCCGGGGGTCCCACAGCGTCCAGTGATCGGCGGGGCTCCTTTCAAGAAAACGAGAAAGGTTGGTACGCCCCGAAATACCCGACAGGGAGGGGGTTGAAAAGGCGAATACCCCGCCGATAGGTAAACAGGCGTTGATCTGGGACAAAACTTCCTTAAGATTGGGGAAATGTTCTATCACATACCACAGGGTGATCACATCAAAGGAGGAACAACCGAAGAGGCGTCGGGGATCCTCCTGGGGGAAAAAGGCCCGGGCAGCGGGGATCCCCAGGGTGTGCTGGACATAGCCAATGCCATCCGATGAGGGGTCCATGCCAAAACAGGTAAAGCCCTCTTCCCGGGCCGCATCTAAGAAGGGCCCATAGGCGCAGCCAATATCAAGAAGGGTGGGTCCTTTAGAACGCTGTTCTGAGGGGAAGACAGACCCAGACTTCCTTTGAGACGGGCTTCCCCCATCTCCCTTTGTTCTCTCCATCGTCGCCTCTTCCCGAGGCTCCTTCCACGGCTCCCCATCCCGCGGGGATACCGCTAAAAGGGGCCCAATCTGACGAAGCCGTGCTCGGCCCATATTCTTCAGGTGAGGAAAATCCTCTACATAGGTCCTGCCATATTGTTTTTTGTATTCTTCCCCAAAGTAGGCCCCATCGTAGTGCATCGCCGGATCTTGAGGGCGCACCATGTAGGTCATACCGCAGAAGGCACAGCAGAAATAGGTTCGGTCAGGGAAGCGGGCCAGTGCCCGGGTCCCGGCAGAAGGACGGCCACCACAGAGGGGGCATCGCCCCTCGCCAGGGAATGCCCAGTGGCAGAGCAGGTCGGCCAGGGAACGGGGATCTGGCCTCTCAGATTCAGAAAGAGCACCCCCGCAGGAAACTGCCTGTCCCTCACCTTCAGCGGCCTTACAGCGCTCAAGAACCCCCCGGGAAGCGGTGCACGCCTTATGATACATGGCATCCCTCACCGGGGTCTCGGTTGTCGGGGAAGAGTGGGGAAAGGGGGTCGAAACAGAAGGGCGCCCCTTTTCACTTTGAGAAACCAGGGAGAAAAAGCGCCATTTCCCTGAAGCCTGCACCAGGGAGTTCAACCGACGGAGGGCCCCTTTCCCTACCCCCAGAGAATAAAAGCCATACCACCGGGCAAGACGATGGTGGTAAGGGGTAGGATTAAGCAAAATTACCGGCACCCGGGCGAAGAGCGCCTCATAGGCGGTAAGACCATAATGGGTAAACACAAGATCATACTCAGTAAGCAATTCTTTGAGATTATTCGGGGCCCGGAGAATTGCCACACTCCCCTCGGGGAATTCCCTCTGGATTCGTTCCATCCCCTGTCGATTCCGGGGACCAACCACGATGGTCACCGAGCCCCAGCGGGATGCAAGAAGCAGACGGGCCGCCGGCACCGACAGAGCCAGGGGGTCCTCTGCCCCGAAGGAAACCAACATCCGCAAAGAGTGGGGGGCCTTTTCAGGCCACGCAGGCCGCCGCACAGAGGGAGCCCCCAGGGCCTGAGGAAAGAAAAGGTTAGGCGGAATCCGGGGAGGCAGGGACGGAATAATATCGATGAGATAATCGAAGGAAGCCCGGCAGGGCCCTCCCTCATCAAGCCCTACCACCGGCCCCCATTGGCGCCAAAAGGAAAGTTCTGCTTTCTTTGTCTGAAACCTATCCAGAATGATGGCGCTCCAGGTCGTAGAAAAAGGATCCTGTGGAGCAAGAGAGGAAACCTCAGGGGGAGCATCATAGAGATAGGCCTCGAGGCCCCTTTTTCGGAGGTCCTCCACTACCTGGATACACCGCATAAGGTGGCCTCCCCCCCTTCCTTTTTCCTGGGTGGGGACGATCAGCAACCGGGGCAAGGGCACATCGTTCATACAGCCCCCCTCTGTCCTACGGAAGGAGGAACCACCGGTTTATCCAGACCCCCAGACCTTTGTCCCCCGGGGAGTTCAGAAGCCGAACCCACCTTTTTAAAGGGCTTCCCTCCGTTTTCGCAAGCGCCTTGCACCGATACATCAGATAGGGAGAACTTCCCTGCGGAGGAATCTCCAGAATCTAAAAACCGGGCAACCCGGCGAATCACCTTCCCCGTATACCGCAGTTCCGGTTTTTGCTGAACCAGGGGATCCTGCGACAGGGCTTCATAGAGAAGCCGGGCCCGCTCATAATCGGCCAGGGTGTCCACCGTAAGGCGAAGCCGGGGATCCCGCCATAGGCGGGGAGCCAGCGGGCGGTGAAGATAAAAAGACTCCGGGTGGGTATACAGATAGGGACAAACATGTTCCCGATCATAAGCCGTTTCTGCCTCCCAGAAGGCCCGTTCCAGGGCCTCCCGCCGTACTACTTCTACCCCTGCCCCATAGGGAAGCCCCCCATAGGCCCCATAATCGGCCCCGCAACGGATCGTCTCCAAAAGTAAGCGAGTAGCCCCGTCACTAAACACGAAGGGGTTATCTCCTGTGGCTCGCACAACAGTATCAAGATGAAAGGACCGGGCGGCTTCCACATAGCGGGAAAGGACATTCTCCTTATCCCCCACAAAAAGATGAAAGCCCGCCTCCTCTGCCAGGGGACGAAAGGCCTCTGCCGCATCCGCAGGGCAGGCAAGGATATGATACTCCACCGGCACATAGAGGAGGGCTTCCATCACCCGAAAGACAAGTGGTTTGCCCCCTAAATCTAACAGGGCTTTTCGGGGCAACCGGGAAGAATCGATCCGGGCCTGCAGGATAAGCCCCGTGGTAGGTGATTTTTTCATACCCCCTCTTCCCATGATTTGATAAGAAGCCGGGCATCCATGGTGAATCGATACCGATACTGCGAGACCCACCGCCGAACCTCTCGAAACAATTCCCACCCTTCCCGAAGGCTTTTTCCACTCTTTACTAAGAATTCGAAAAGCCTGCTATAGGGAAGATGGGCATGGTCGCTGCGAAATTGAGGGGCGATATTCTTTAAATAAAAGCGCAGGTAACTATCCTGAGCGGTCGTATGCACCGTGGGCGGATCCTGATCGTAGTGAATGCGGATCGTTTGGGTTGCAAGGATCCGTTCCCCCCACAGATGGGCTCGAAACCCAAAATCCATAAGTTGCCAGTAGGGATTTTGAATGGTCCCATCATAGCCCCCCAGGGAAACAAAGGTATCCCGATTATACACCCCTATTCCATCAAAAGGGAAAAGAGACGGAACTCCCTCCTTTTTAGGAACCACCGGAATGGTATGGATGCGCCCCTTGTAAAAAGTGGGGGCCATGACGGTAGGAATAATCTCGTACCGATTATTCTGAACAAGAGGAACAAGACAGAGGGGCCCCTGTCCAGCCTCCCCTTCTCCCCGCGGAACCAGGTAATGGTGGGCCCACCGTTCAGCGATCCTCAGGGCACCCCCATTTTGGGAAAAATGGACATCGCTCCAGAGAACAAAAAAGAGGGGGGTCTTTACTTCCCGGGCCGCCAGATTGATCTGCTCTCCCAGGGTAAGCTCCCTCTGAGGAAGAATACACCGAACAAAGAGAAAGCGATGGAGCAGTTCTTCCAGTTCAGGGGAAGCGCGGGAATTTTCGAGCAGAACCACCTGTTCAAAACCCGCTTCCTGCAATTCCTGAAACAAAAGACGCCGAATGTAGCGCCCCCCCCGCTGGAGCAACACCGCGCTGACCCCGGTTCGCTCAAGAATTTCCTGCCCCCCCAATACGGTATAGGGTGGAGGTTCGTCGTTAAAAGTTGTAGGTATAGTACTCATCGCAGTCCTTACATATCCCCGTATAGGATCCCTTAAGGTGTTGTCGGTACACGGTATTTCCCCGTTCCCAGATTTCTGCAAGACCTTCTTGAAACACATTCCCCAGCACCAGGGGAGGATCGATACTTTCCCGACACAGCGGCACCGACCCATCTATCAAAATATGCATGTCCCGCATAAGGTGCCAACAGGGTCGCCGGACCAACGGAGAAATGTCCCCTGCCCGTTTTTGTTCCAGGTACCCACAAAAATAATCATACTTTTGAATAATTACCTGGCCCCCCTTATCTTTCCAATACCGATAGAACCTTTCGATATCATCCTCGTTTCCCTGAATACGAAGGGCCTGGAAGTAGGTAACCTCAGGGAAAAGCTCCAGCATCTGGTGGGCCCGCTCCTGGGCTTCCTTATAGCCCGGCCCCCGGAGTTCCTGATAACGGGCAGGGTCCTGAGAATCCAACGAAAGAATAAAATACAGGGGCTTTCTTCCTAAGGGCCGCGGCGCGGCCTGTTCCAGTTGCCTGCGCAGGGAGGGGAAAAAATCCGGATCCCACCCAATACCACTGGTTTCGATAATACCGCTCAGGGAAGGTCGATCCAGAATAGCCTGGATAAGGTCTTTAATCTGAGGATGAGAGGCGGGCTCTCCCCATAAGGAAATATCGATATATGCATCATCACTGAAGGCAACTATCCGGTCCAGCAGGGCCGTAAACTGCTCCAATTCCATCGATTCATGTTGAGCCGTAATGGGCTCACCCCGGCGCTTCCCCAGGCGGGGGTACGGGCAGAGGCTGCATTCCTGGGGACAGTGCCGGGTAATCTGAATACTGTAAAAGGCAGGAAGGGTCCGCAGTTGTTCCCCCTCTTTGATAAGCAGATCCTCTATGCCCCCTGCGCCGGTAAGTCCCGCCGCACTCAGGGATTGCAGCAAAACATAATTGCGTTTGGTATCCGCCGAAAGGCTTAACCGATAGGGCCGGAGATCCACCGGCGAGATCTCCGTTTCGATATCAAAGGCATTGATATCCCGCTGGAGCACCTGGAAAAGGCTGTCCCGTTCGACGGGGAGTCTTTCCTCTTTTAACAGGGCCCGCAGTACAGGAAGTATCCCGGGAGCTATGATTTCCGGCGCCAGACCAGAGGGCCAGCCATCGCTATTGGTGTATTCGGCCCGGTATTTCCGGTGCCGCTCAATCATGGAGGCCGCCAGTTGGGGATCCATAAACGGCGTATCCGCCCAGGCATAATAGAGGGCATCCATCCCCTGGGAAAGCCCTATCATCTGATCTAAGAGGGATCCCACGTCCCAGGTTGCTGCCGCTTGTACCGTGACCGGCACAGGGAGGTCGCAACGGATCAGGACCTTTTGAATGGAAGAAACATCCGCCTCTCTACAGAGCAGGGCTATTTTCGCACAAAAGGGGAAGCGGCTTACCCGCTCGAGGGTCTGTTCCAGGGCCGAAACAGAGGAATTGCCATGAACAGAAGGGACAAGGGAGCTCCCCGGTTTTTCAGAATCCTCGGGGGGAAGTTTTTCTTCTTCAGTTTTCTCCCCCTGTCTCCGGTTTTCTAACGGTTCAAAAGCATAGGGAGTGATATTCCCCGCAAAAAGAATGGCAATGGCATTCATATCCCTTACTGTATCGGCAAATCAGGAATTGTCCAATAGGCAAAGCCCGGAGTATACTAACCTCCATGGAACAAGGCCGGTGGAAAGTTCCCCCAGAAATGCCCGATGGGGAAGGGTCCCTCTTTGTGAGCAAGGAAGGCCCAATGGAAGACATGAGCTATGGCGCAGCAGAAAACCTTTCCCCCCAGGTATGGACCGTTTCGGAATTAACTGAACGGATCCGGGCCTGCCTGGAAGGTTTTTTCCCCCTCGTTATTGTAGAAGGGGAAATCTCCAATTACCGACCGTCCAGTACGGGCCACATCTACTTTACCCTCAAGGACGAAGGGGCGGCGATCCAGGCTGTCCTTTTTAAGAACCGTCAGCGGGCCCTCCAGGTAGAACTCCGGGATGGCCTCAGGGTCCGCGTGCGGGGGAGCCTTTCGGTGTATCCCCAGCGGGGAACCTATCAGATCATCTGCGAAGCGATTGAAGCCAGTGGGGAGGGGGCCATTCTGGCCATGCTGGAAGAGCGCAAACGACGCCTTGCAGCGGAGGGGCTCTTTGATCCCGCCAAGAAGAAGCCCCTTCCCGCCTTTCCGTCCTCGGTGGGCATTGTAAGCTCCCCCACCGGCGCGGCGGTCCGGGATATCCTGAACATTTTACAGCGCCGGGCCCGGGGGATCCGGATCATCATCTTTCCCACGCCGGTCCAGGGGACCGACGCCGCCCCTGTCATTGCCCGGCGCATAGAACAGGCCAATCAGTGGAACCTGGTAGAGGTGCTCATCGTGGGTCGGGGGGGAGGCTCCCTCGAGGATCTCCTTCCCTTTTCAGAGGAAATCGTGGTGCGGGCCATTGCGGCTTCCCACATCCCCGTGATCAGCGCGGTGGGCCATGAAATCGACTGGGCCCTCTCCGACTTTGCCGCCGACGTACGGGCCCCTACCCCTTCGGCGGCGGCCGAACTGGTCAGCGCCAACCGGGAAGAGGCCCTGCGGTACGTACAAAAACTGGGGGCCGAACTTACCCGCCTCATGCAGGAACGGTTAGGACGGATTAAGTTGCTCTTAAGACCCTTTTCGCTGGAGGACCTGGAATTCCGCTTCCGCAGCATCCTGCAACCCCGCCTTGTGCGCTTTGACGATGCCAAAGAGGGGCTCCTCCTGGCCATGCAGGAACGACTTACCCTGTTCCGGCAGCGTCTTGAGCGGGAACTGAATTACCTTGAAACGGCCCATCCCCGGCGGATCCTGGAACGGGGTTTTTCGGTGGTGGTCAATCAACGGACCGGCAAGGTCGTCCGCCAGCATGAAGAGGTCGCCGTGGGGGATACCCTTTCCATTCGTCCCCTGGAAGGGCGTATCACCGCCACCGTCAGGACAGCGGAAAGGATGGAAACACCGGCGGAGCAGGAACGGTGAGGGTCTACGACAGGAGGAACCATGGCAGGTAAAACAGGAAAATCCTTTGAGGAACGACTGAAACAGCTGGAACAGCTGGGAGAAAAGATCCGAAAAACCGATGTGCCCTTAGATGAGGCATTAAAAGCCTTTGAGGAGGGGATAAAACTGGCCCGTTCCCTGGAAAAGGAACTTGCCAAAATAGAAAGCCGCATCGAAATTCTCATGAATAACCCGGAGGCTCCGGCGGAAGAAAAGCCAGAATTGGGTCTCTTTGACGAGGAACTTTTATGAGCAAGCCAGAAAAAGGGGCCCCTTCAGGAAGCACCATCCACGTTCTTGCTCCGGAAGTGGCCCAGCGGATTGCGGCGGGGGAGGTCATCGATCGGCCCGCAGCGGTGGTGCGGGAATTGATGGACAACGCTCTGGATGCAAAGAGCCAGCGGATCGATGTGGCTATCACCGGTGGCGGGGCGGACCTCATCGAAGTGATTGATGATGGCATAGGTATGGTAAAGGAAGATCTCCAGCTCTGCTGGCTTCCCCATGCGACAAGCAAAATCCAGAGCCTTGAGGACCTGGAGCGTGCCACAACCCTGGGATTTCGCGGAGAAGCCCTGGCGGCCATTGCCGCCGTAAGCCGCCTGGAAATTATCTCTTCCGATGGGAACGGGGCCTGGCAACTTGAAATTGGCCCCCTTATCCGTTCTCAGGAAGAACCGATACTCCGCCCAGTCCAGCGGAATCGGGGAACCACCGTCCGGATTCGGGCCCTGTTTGAAACCGTTCCGGCTCGAAAAAAATTCCTGAAGCGCCCCCCGGCAGAGGCCCAGCTCTGTTACCAGGTGTGGTGCGATAAGGCCCTGGCCTTCCCAGACCGGGAATTCCGATTCCTGCAGGAAGGGGCCCTTAAAACCCTCTTGCCCGTGGTGGGAGGATACCGGGAGCGTTTCTCCCAGATTCTGCTCAACGAACGGGAGAAACCCTTTCTTCACGAAGTATATGGGTCAGGAGAAGGCTTTTCCGTCCATATCCTCATTGGCGGACCGGAACTCTATCGCCCGGATCGCCGTCACCAATTCGTTTTTGCAAACCACCGCCGGATTCAAGAATATGCCCTGCTGCAGGCCCTGGAATACGGCTGTCAGGGATTTTTCCCCAACGGGACCCATCCGGTGGGGGCTCTTTTCATAGATATCGATCCAGCCCTGGCGGACTTCAATATTCATCCTGCCAAACGGGAGGTCCGTTTTAAAGACCCTGCGGCTATCCACCATACGATTACCCGGACGCTCCAGGACTTCTTTGGACGCCATGTCCTGTACGTGCAGGGAGGAACCGCTACAACGGGGAAAGCCGCACCGGGGAGCGCCCCGGAGGAACAGGTCCTTTTTGAAGCCAGCCCTCCCTTCCACGAGGAGAAGGGCCCTTCTTCTTTTTTGGCAGTCCAGGCTACGGACAGAGCCGTTCCTTCCGGTTTCTCTGGCCATGGGAAACCGGCGGAGGGAGGAGAAAGGGACTTTCCCTCTGGCAGGACAGGAAAAGGAGAGTTTTCCATCCGGGCAGAACAGATTGAACAGTTCCTGGCCCGGTCATATTCCTTTACCCCCCTTCCGGGGAAGGAGCAGGAGGAAACCGCCCTTTCCGGCGAGGATTTTCGTTACCTGGGCCAACTATTCAACCTTTTTCTGATAGTAGAAAAGGACGACACCCTCTACCTTATCGACCAGCATGCGGCCCACGAACGGATCCTCTACAATGCACTGCAGGACCGGCCTCCGCCACCGCAGGAACTCCTGGTACCCCTTCCCTTTACCACCGACACGGAAACGGTCGATGCCTTTCTTACGTCCCATCGGCAAGAACTGGCCCACTATGGCCTTGTTATTACCCCTGAAGCTCCCGGCAGCTGGCTCCTTGAGGCCCTTCCTTCTTGCTGGAAACTTTCCCCTGAAAAGACCATCGAGCACCTTTTGAGCATGCCAGGGGAAAGGGAAAACTTTACTCAGCGATGGATTGCGACCCTGGCCTGCCACTCGGCGATTCAGGATGGAGAAATTCTTGATGCCCCTACTGCTCAGGCGCTGGCAGCGGCCGCCCTGGAGTTACCGGAGCCCCGCTGTCCCCATGGACGGCCCATCTGGGTACGCCTTTCCCGCCAGGACCTTTTTAAAATGGTCCGTCGTCTGGAATAAGAACCAAGAATCTATTCTCTGGAATGGCCAGGGAATGGCCGCCCTTCCTACTTGTTCCCTTCAGGGAAAAAACGAACCGACTGGGTAAGGGCATATCCTTCGAAGGTTCCGGCGGACACAAAAAGGGAGCCCAGTGTGGCCGGAATAGCAGAGGCCACCGGCGCAGAAAGGGTAAGACGGCCCACCTCGGCCCGTTTCATTCCCAGGTGATGGATAAAATTCACCGCCTCTGAAATGACAGATCCTGTTTGCCCCGGAGGGGCAAAGGGAAGCTCCCCTCCATGGATAGCCGCGATAAGACCTACGGGCCTATCCAGGTGGAGTTCTTCGCAGGTAATCAAGGGAAAATTGAGGAAGAATCGCAACAGTTGTTCTATGACGCGGCTGATTCGCCGTTCTTCGTAGGGCACCAGGAAAAGGAAACTGCAGTTCCGCTGCATCCACAGAAGGCCATCTACAGGAGAAACTAAGGGGGTAAGCAACCGATGGAGGGCGCTCCGCAATTCCTGGAAACGGCTATCCCCTAGACTTTCTTTTATATGATCCTGTTGATCCAGGGTTACATAGACAAGGTAAAAGGGATAGGTACGGCCAACCTGTATCTTCTGCCAGCCAGGGAAGCGATACGGAGGGGAGGATTTTTTTTGTTCCCCTTCATTACCTGAAGTAGCGGGCATTTCCTCTTCTTCGATCTCAGAACATTTTCCCCGAGAAAGGTATGCTGCCAGCGAAAGGGCCCGCTTCAGGCGTCGCACCGAGAGGCCCTCTTCTACCACCAGGGATGGCCCAAGGTAATCGCAGGCCCCTTCCTGAAAGAACAGCGCCGGATCCTCTGCATGCTGGGTTTTACAAAGGACACCCCAGGGAATTGTGATTTCCCTCCGCTGGAGCAGGGAAAGCACTTTTCGAATCGCCGGCAGCGGATAACTTTCGATATCAAAATAGAGGATATCTACCCCCGAAAGATCTACCGTCTGATGATTCGGTGCCGGCCCACTACGAAGTTCTACTCCCTTTGCGGTTTTAATGGAAAGACAGGAATTATCCTTTTCCGTAGCCACATACACAATCATCGGCTTTCCCCCACCCGGACACTGTAGGATCGGGTCTTATACCCCTTCCAGGAAGCAAGGGGACCAAAAAGATCCTGGATAATCCGGTCCACATCCATAAAAACATTTTCTGAAACCACCAGAGTATCCGGTTTTGCACAGGAGGCTTCGATCTCTCCAATCTCCCGGATCACCTCATTCCTCTTTAATTCATCACTGTAGAAAGAATATTTGAGGGGGCCCCCATGAACCGCAAGACGAAGCTGCAGGGGACGATCCAGGGGATTAGAAAGGCGATTGTAAAAAAAGAGTTCGTGGAGAACTTCCATGGCTGCACAGACCGCCGCGGTATGTTTGTTTCCAAAGAGAAAAGCCCCGATGGCCCCATCGCCTTCCCAGGCCCAGACACGGCCCATCCGTTTATACACCGCCTTATGGACGATCTCTCGAAGCTCCCCATAGGCCTGGTCAACCCGTTCTTTGGGATTGTCTCGAACAATAAGGGAATTCTGCACGATATCAAGCCGGAAAAGGACAAACTGGAGCTCTTCTCCTTCGATAAGACGTCCCCAGTGGGGAGTAATCTGGCCCTCTCCCCGTTCCATAAAAAGCCCACTGGTACTATCGTACAGGTATCCCTCGGCGGCAATGCCCTTTAAGAGTTCCCGGAGATAACAAACCGGATACTCCCGCCCCATAAAACCTTCCCGGTTGATGCGGAGCAAAAGCTCAATCAACTGTAAATACCGGCCTTCTACCAGAACATCTTTCAGAAGCTGGGACGCGGCGGTTTGGGCTGTAATGGGAATATTCTCAGGGATCCCCGAACGGGCATGAATGTCATAGCCCGGTATAAGGAGCTTACCGATCCGTACCAGCATTTCCGCATTAAAAGATTCGTATAAAACCCGGACCGAAAGAGACGCAAGGGCACTTTTAATCTTCATCGACCTTCAACCTTTCGGGCTCGTTTCGCCAGGTCCTTCGAAACAAGCCTGTGCTACTTTTTTAGTCCCCCCGGGGACTGCTTGTTCGTTTTAAAAAAATAGGGAGCCTTTCCTCAAGGTCTCCCCGGCGTTTCTTTGTTCAAGGCCACCGGGATACAGAGAAATGGTGGTTCCCACTTTTTATTTAGAAATATTCCTGCCGGGAACGGGAGTTGAACCCGTACCCCCTTGCGGGGAGGGGATTTTAAGTCCCCGGTGTCTACCATTCCACCATCCCGGCGAATTAGACTATTGTATAATAGCAGGAGCACCTGCTATGGTCAAGAAGTATGGTGAACTTCTATGATACCCACGCCCACCTGTACGCTCTTAAGACAAAACATCCAGATCTATATGAGGCCCTGGTAAAGCCATCGTCGGATGCTGCTCCTGAGGGGAGGGCTTCCCCCGAGAATCCTTTTCCGTCCTTCATCATCGATGTGGGAACCGACCCAGGGGACCTGCTTCCCCGGTGGGAAGCATTTGCCGCCGATCCTCAAGTATACCTGAGCGCTGGTATCTGGCCCGGTGAACAAGCAATCCGTACCTGGTCTCAGCAGGTAGAACACCTTAAACAGGACATAGAAAGGGTGCTTTCTTCCCCTGAACCGGTCGGGACCCACCAGAAATTCCCGAAGCCTCGCCTGATTGCCATCGGAGAATGCGGTCTTGACCGACACTGGAATCGGGATCCCCAGTTCTGGAAGCAGGAACACCAGTTATTCGAAGCCCAGCTTTACCTGGGCCGGGAATATAATGTACCGGTCATCGTGCATTCCCGGGATGCCGCAGGAGAAACCGCGGAAATCCTTCGCTCCGTACCAGGGGTACGGGGAGTTATCCACTGCTTTTCCTATGGAAAGGAGGAGCTTTCCTCTTTTCTGGACCTCGGGTTTTTTATATCCTTTGCGGGGAATCTCACCTACAAAAAAAGGGGCCCCCTCCAGGAAGCCCTTGCGGCCTGTCCACTTAACCGACTGCTCCTTGAAACGGATAGCCCCTATCTGGCGCCCCATCCGTACCGGGGAAAGACCTGCCACCCCGGGATGATTCATGCCACCTATGAGGAAGCGGCCCTCATCCACGGCATGGCCACCGAAGAGCTCACAATACAGATACGAAACAACATTCAAACCCTTTTCGGGGTAGACCTTTCTTCCCCCGCGGGGGAGCCACTGCGCTAGGACGTTCCTCTTGCCCTTTTTAGCGTAAGGACCTCCCCCGCCGCTCCCTCGCAAGAACATGGATGGTCCTATCAGGTCCTTTCTTCTCAGCGGGAGGGAGGACACACAATCGACTCCCTGTTATTTTCAGCGGGCCACGGGGCGTAAAACCGCGGGGTCCCTTTTTCTCACCGAGCAGCGAGGCGCAGAATCGCCTCCACATCGGAGGCATCGAGCCGACGGTAGGCACCGATGGGCCCCATGATCACGGCCCTGCGGGCCATCTCAGGAATTTTATCGGTAGGTATATCTGCTTCCCGCAAAGAGGGAGCAAGCCCTATGGAACGATAAAATTCTTTGAGCCGCAGAATTCCCTGTCGGGCAGTCTGCTCAGGATCATAGAACAGGCCATCTACCCCAAAGACTTCCTCTGCAAAGCGGGCAAAGCGCCGAACATCCACCTGGAGGTTATATTCCATCCAGGCGGGGAACACGATGGCAAGGCCCGCCCCATGGGCAATGTCGTAGAGGGCCGAAATTTCATGCTCAATCATGTGGGTGGCCCAGTCCCCTACCCTGCCAGTACCCAGAAGGTCATTATGAGCTATCGTCCCGGCCCACATAATCTCCGCCCGGGCATGGTAATTGGTTGGGTCATGGATGACCACCGGCGCATTCCGGACGATGGTTTTCATTGTGACCTCGCAGAGCCGGTCCGTCAGTTCCACATGGTCTTCCCGGGTAAAGTACCGCTCCATGATATGGGCCAGCATGTCCACGATGCCGCAGGCTGTCTGATAGGGGGGCAGGGAAAAGGTGAGTTCCGGATTCAAGATTGAAAAGACAGGCCTAAGGCATTCGGCGGTAAGCCCCCGTTTCCAGGGGCCCCGTTCATCGGTAATCACCGAGCTGGGACTTGCTTCACTTCCCGCGGCGGGGATGGTAAGCACCGTAGCCACCGGCAGGGCCTCGCTCGGACTTCCCTTACCATCATAAAAATCCCACACATCCCCCGCGTAAGGAACCCCGGCGGCGATAGCCTTAGCCGAGTCAATCACCGAACCGCCCCCTACCGCCAGGATCAGCCCTATCTTCTCGTTCCTACAGAGCCGGATTCCCTCATACACCAGGGAAAGCCGGGGATTTGGCTGCACCCCTCCCAGTTCCACCCACTGGACCCCCGCAGCCTTAAGGGAATCCTTTACCTTGTCCAGGAGACCTGAACGGACCACATGCCCCCCCGAATGGTGCAGCAGAATCTTCGTGGCAAAGCGACGGGCCTCTTCCCCCACCTGGCGTTCCATGCCCCGACCAAAGAGAATTTTCGTTCTATTTTCGAAGACAAAGTTTTGCATCTTATACCCTCCCTCTTAGCCATAAATATAGCGGCGAATTTGTCTTAGGCTGAGCGGTTCGGCGGCGAAGCGACGAACCTGAACCTCCTTTTGTATCATAGCATATATTTGAGTATTCTTGTAACCCATCTTTTGCAGCTGAATATGGCGAGAACGAATATACTCTTCCAATGTTTTACTGTATGTCAAAAGGACATCTTCGATAATCCGAGCCGCAAGGGAGACTTCAATACCATAGGATGTGGAAATCCGATTCACCAGATCCGGATCTACCGGGGAACTTTCCCAATTTTTATTATTCATACCGATATGATGGAGGAGAACCTTCCTTTTTGACAAGCAGGAAAAGGCCTTTTTGGGTCCCCGAGCAAGCCCTGTACCCGAAATCGGGCACAGGACCAGATTCTCGATATTCTAACAGGATGAAACACGAACCCGCAGGCCCCATTCTTTTAGCGACAGAGAAAGAACGGGATCCGTTTAGCCTGTTTTTACGTTCCTGGGAAGGCTCCGTACTTACCAGGCAGGATCAGGGGCTCACCCGCTTGCGATCCCGGGGGAAAAGGCTTGCCTCTTTTACATTGGCGAGGCCCAGAATTTTTTGGGTAAGCCGCTCACAGCCGATGGCAAAACCCCCATGGGGAGGGCAACCGTACTTAAAGATAGCAAGATAATCCCGCAGACCCTCTTCCGTAAGTCCAAAACGGGGCAACACCTCGAGGAGCGCCTGGTACTGTTCCTGACGGCGCCCGCCGGTGGTTATCTCAAGGCCCCGGAAAAGGGCATCAAAACTCATGGTTTTTGTCGCATCCAGGGGATAGGTATAAAAGGGCCGATGTTTCCGGGGGAATTGGTTCACAAACACCAGTTCTATTCCGTATTCCCGACCCGCCCAGGCGCAGAGGAGCCGTTCCACCGCGGGGGTTACCTCGAAAAAGCCCAGTTTGGCGCTGGCCTTTTCGTCTTCGAGCAGGGCCTGGTTATGCTGCTGGGCTTCGGTAAAAGCCAGGGCGAGGGCATCGTCATGGGCAATGAGGGGGGCCTTAAACACCAAGTTGGGATCGGGGACCCGGGCATTCCAGAGTTCCAGTTCTGGTCCATTTTTTCGTGCCACCTGTTCAAAGATGTGGGCCAGAAGCCCCCGTTCAAGCTCGATAAGGTCAAGCTCACTGGTAATGAAGGCCATCTCCACATCCATAGAAACATACTCATTCAGGTGACGGGGGGTATCGTGTTTTTCCGCCCGGTAGGCAGGGGCTACCTCGAATACCCGCTCAAGGCCGGCGGCAACCATGGTTTGTTTATAAAATTGAGGGGACTGGGCCAGGTACACCTTTTTATCAAAATAGTTTACCTCAAAAAGCCCCGTTCCTCCTTCGGTGCCGCTCCCAATGAGTTTGCTGCTTTTAATTTCGGTAAAATCCTGGGAACGGAGGTACTCAGAAAAGGCTTCGATGATGGTGGCCTGTACTTTGAAGATCGCCCTAATCCGGGGGTTTCGCAACGAGAGAACCCGCTTATCCAGGATGGTATCAAGCCCCATTTTGGTCACATCGCCGTTTACCTGGAAGGGCAGGTCTGGCTCAGCCCGGGAAAGGAGGGTACTGTGCTGCACCCGGACTTCCACTCCGCCGGGGGCTTTGTCGTTTCTCGTGGGGAGTCCTTCCACCTGAATCACCGACTCAAGGGTATAATCGGTCTTTCCTTCCACCACCAGTTGCACCAGGCCAGAGCGATCCCGCAGGATGATAAAACTTACTCCGCCCAATTCCCGGATCCGATGGATCCAGCCCTGCAGCATAATCGGTTGAGGGGAATCCGATGTGGCATACTGCGCTACATCCCGAGCTAAGACACGCATGACCCATCCTCCTGCAAACACCGTTCTACCTCTTCTTTTGTTAGGGTACCGTCACAGCGGCCCCCACTGGCGGCCAGGACCTTTCCCACAAGGTATGCCACCAGGGTCTCGTAACGTTTACGATTTTCCGCCCTTTGGGCATCCCGGGCATCCTGAACCGTAGTCCCTTCCTGGGTAAAGACCTGTTCCACATAGGAGCGGATACGGCTGCGATCCTTAATCCGTTCCCATCCTTTTTCCTGAATAATCTCCAGGGGATCCCGATCTTCTTTGACCACCAACTCCAGGGTTTCCTTGGCATTCTTTGTGGAGACCTTTTCATCTGCCACAAGGTATACCAGTTGGGCAAGCCGGGCCGGCGTAAGCGCCCAGCGTGATAAATCTTCCAGGACAACACCGTCCCGGTTAATGATCCGCTTTACATCGCTAGAAAGCCAGAGGGCGATCCGCCGGGCGAGTTCTGCCGTGGTAAGCGCCGACGATGGTACCGCATCCCCCTTTTTCTGGGGCTGGCCCTCTGGACTGGGGACAGAAGGGATGGCCCCCTTTTTTTCTCCCGAAGGATCAAACACGGCCTGTATTGCCCCTACCGCCTCCTCATAATACTCTGCCAGGGCTCGTTCCTGGGTAATAAAATCGGCCTGCTCAAAAGAAAGGCCCCACTCTTTTTGGAGCCGCATTCTCCGATCCCGGGGAGATTCTATCAGGGCGTCCTCCAGGGAACGGTAAAACCCTTCATCAAAGGTGATGGGAGGAATATCCGGTTCCGGGAAATACCGGTAATCCTGGGCATTCTCCTTACTTCGCATGGGTTCGGTTTGATCCCGGTTTTCATTCCACAGTCGGGTTTCCTGACGTACCGGCTTTCCTTCTTCCAGAAGAGCCTTTTGCCGTTCAATTTCATAATCCAGGGCAAGGCGAACAAAACGGGATGAGTTAAGGTTCTTTATTTCCACCTTTTTGCCGAGCCCGGCCCCCTGCCGATTCACCGACACGTTGGCATCGGCCCGGAGACTCCCCTCTTCCATGTTGCCATCACAGACCCCCAGGTATCGAACAAGGCGGCGTAAACTCTGAATGAATTCCTCCGCCTCTTCTCCCGTTTCCATATCCGGTTGGGTAACAATCTCCAGGAGGGCCGTGCCTGCCCGGTTATAATCGATAAGACTCACGTTGCCCGCGTGGATCATCTTGCCCGCATCTTCTTCAAGATGACATTCCTTGATGCGAATTCGTTTTGATTTTCCCCCCACATCGATATCCAGGTACCCCTCCTGCCCGAGGGGAGAGGCAAACTGGGAAATCTGATAGTTTTTGGGCATATCGGGATAAAAATATTGCTTCCGTTCAAACCAGGTCCGGTTTGGAATACGGCAATTCAGAGCCCGGGCAACCAGGCCCCCCATCCACAACGCTTCAGGATTCAGTTCGGGGAGCACCCCCGGTTGTCCCGTGCAGATGGGACAGATATTGGTATTTGGTTCATCCCCAAAGGCGGCCCGACAGGAACAGAATACCTTCCGGGCCGTTTTAAGATGGATATGCACTTCTAGCCCAATAAAGGATTGATACATGGCTTACCTCCAGAAGGACTGATATCCCGCAGGGTGGGGATAGCCCTGCCGATCACCGTAGAGTTTTGCGAGCCCACAGAGGATCTCCTCTGAAAAAGGAGCGCCCATAAATTGCATCCCTACCGGGAGGCCTCCTTTGACGCCAACAGGGAAAGCCAGGGCAGGAAGACCTGCCAGGTTCGCCGCGCAGGTAAACACATCGGCCACCTTCTGGGCAAAAGAGGAAAGCCCCGCTTCACTGCGTCCAAAGGCCCGGCGGGGAAACACCGGCAAAAGAATGGCTCCATACCGGGCAAGGACCGCATCGAATTCCCTCCGAATTTGCTGTCGAATTTCCTGGGCCCGGTGATAATACCGATCCTGAAAGCCCGAACGGAGCACAAAGGTGCCTAGCAATATTCGCAGTTTCACTTCATCCCCAAACCCAGAACGGCGGCTTGAACGAACAAGATCCTCCGGGCTTTCTACGAGAATATCCTCCCCGGGGCGCATCCCGTAGCGGATCCCGTCAAATCGGGCCAGGTTAGCACTTGCTTCGGCGGTCGCAATGGTATAATAGGCAGCCACCGCGTACGAAAGGCTCGGGATGGTCACCGGTTCCACCACATAGCCCAGAGATCGATAAAAGCCTATAGTTTCTTCAAAACCTTCGATTACCTCTTGTTCCAGAAAGTTCTGAAGGGACAATTCTTTTTCTGAAGATGTAGGTCCTGTTCCAAGGCTCTCTCCCGCCCTCGCTAAGGTTTCGGCAAGCAATGGGGGATCGATATACCCAATCCGAATGCTTTCTGGCGCCGGGACAGGGGGAAGGCCCTCCTCGATTAAATGCACGGGGTCAGGGTTTGTGCAATGTTCTGGACCTTTCCCTACCATCGTGGTCATATCGTGGGAATCGGGTCCCCGAATCACCTGAAACACATGGAAGGCCCGGTCCACCGTGTCTGCCAGGATTCCTATGGCTTCGAGACTTGAGGCGTAGGCCACAAGGCCATAACGGGAAACGGCGCCGTAGGTAGGTTTAAGGCCCACCACCCCACAGAAGGCCGCCGGTTGTCGGACGGACCCTCCCGTATCAGACCCAAGAGCAAAGGGGACGAGCCCCGCCGCGACGGCCGCCGCGGAACCCCCCGAGGAACCTCCCGCCACGCGATGGATATCCCAGGGATTATTGGTCTGTTTAAGGGCCGAATTGTCCGTGGAAGACCCCATGCCAAATTCGTCCAGGTTAGTTTTTCCCACCGGCACCGCCCCTTTCCGAAGGAGCCGCTCCACCGCCGTGGCTGTATAGGGGGCCCGGTACTGCTCTAGAAGGCGGGAACCACAGGTAAGATGAAAACCTTCTACGGCGATGTTATCCTTTACCCCAAAGGGCATGCCGGCAAGGGGAGCCCTGGCCTCCACCTCTGGACTCCCGGGAAGAACATTTCCCTGAGGCCCCCCTTCATTTTTAAGAACCGGCGCCCATTCACCGGGTGGACGATGTTCAAGAAAAGCCCCTATCCGAGCTTCCCACTGGGTAAAGTACCTATCAAATGTATCCTGTTCCATAGGAATAATCCTTTCTTTGTTATAACCCTGTGATAGACCTGGCTTTGGCGGGCCCCACCGGGCCCGTCGCACCTTCTGTATGAAAACTCATCAGCCTGGCTTATAAAACATTGGGGACCACGATAAAAGAATGGCGCGTTTCCCCCGCCAGTTGCACAAGCTGTGTGGGGTTTACGGGGCGGCTTTTTTGTTGATTCCCATCGGCGTGAGAGGTCTGGGCATGTTGATTATCATAGGTATTCTTCCACACCGCATACGGCAGGGCGTCCTTCGCATGGAGGAAAAGGGACGATGCATCCTCTCTGGCTGGAGAACCCTCAGGAGGGGCCGCAAGAGAGAAGGTATCCATGGCGGCAAAAAAAGCAAGCATCTGTTCGATGGCAGGCAGAGCCCGGCGGAGTTCCTCTTCTGTCATATCCAGTTGGGCAAGCTCTGCCGTGAGTCGTACTTCATCCTGAATCATGACTTCAACGTACCAGAATATGTATGCAGTGTCAAGAATATTTATGCATAAAAAGAGGCATTAATACTGCTTTTATGCGTTTTTTTGTATTTTTATACAATCATCGGCATATTTCAGGCTCCAGGCAGGAAACTTCCTCTTGCAGAGGCTCCAGGATATCCTGGAGAACCGCCGGGGCTCCCGCTACGCCCTGTTTTAATAGGGCGGTCACCGCCGGACGCCCAATCAGGGCCTCCTCGGCACCCAGGGCCCGGGCTACCTGCAGATCCCGGTAGGACCGAATTCCCCCATCCACCCAGAGGGCCCCACAGTAACGGCGCAGTTCCTTGCCATAGGTCGCAAGGAAATCTACCGTGGAACCCCGTACCGTTTCGACCCGTCCTCCATGATTAGAAATAAAGGCCACATCGGGACGCAGTTCCCGCACCAGTTCGATATCCTCTTGTTTGAAAATACCCTTAATCACGAAGGGAACATGGGCAGCCCGCTGTAATTCCCGAAGAGTCCGGGCATCCTTTTGCTCCAGGTGCACCAGGTCCCGCATGGTTTTTATAGCATAGGAATCAATATCCACCCCCAGGTATTCCGCCACATCCCGGGCCCATTCAAACCGTTCCAGAATCCGATGGTTCGGATAGGGTTTACAGAACACCGCCCCCTTGACCCCATAGGACCGCAGGGCCCCTATGCCAGAAAGGAGTTTTTCATCGGGGTAGCCATCCCCGATGGAAAGTCGAAGTCCTGCCGCAAGGGCGACGCCAACAAGGTCCCCATAAAAGGGGGATTCTTCCCCATACCCCACATTTTGTATTGCCCCCGTCATGGGAGCAAGTCTGAGGGGAGCCGGGGGGGCATCCTCCTCTACCAGGGGATAGTACTTTCGCCAGGAACTACAGTTAAGAATAAAATTCTCGTTGTTACCAACCCCTCCCATACCGGGCAGTTCATTGATACAGCCCTGACCATCGCAGCGGGGACAAAAATGACACTTGCTTTCTATCTTCATACTCTACCTATCGGAAAGATTAACAGAAAGTACCACAAAAAACCAGCAGAATACCCCGTAAAAAGTAATCTCTTCCCTCATGGCGAAAGGTTGTAAAAGCCCTCTTCCGTTATATATGGGAGACCCATTCCTCAGCCCTTTCTTCAATAAAAAATTCTTTATACACGGGATACAGGGGGGCTCCATTATACACAGGGGCCTCAAAAATATGATTATTTTAGTAATAATTTGACGACCCACCATAAAAAAGACTATGTTATAAGTAAACACGCAGAAGGGAGGGAGATATGGCTACTATCACCTTTAAAGGGAATCCTATTCATACCATCGGAGAACTTCCTGCCATAGGAAGCAGGGCCCCCGATTTTGTCCTGGTAAACGGGGAACTCCAGAATGTAAGACTGGATAATTTCAAAGGAAAAAAGAAAATCCTGAACATTGTTCCCAGTCTTGATACGGGGGTTTGCGCCGCTTCGGCCCGCCGCTTTAATCAAGAGGCAACCCAATTTCCCAACACGGTTATCCTGACCATTAGTCGAGATTTGCCCTTCGCACAAAAACGATTCTGCACTACCGAAGGAATCGATCGGGTCATCACCCTATCGGACCTGCGGAGTCGAGATTTTGGAAAAGCCTATGGGGTAGAAATTATCGACGGCCCCTTGGCGGGGCTCCTTTCCCGGGCAATTGTGGTGCTCGATGAAGAAAACCGGGTCATCTACACCGAGCAGGTTCCCGAAATAGCCCAGGAACCCAATTATGAGGCGGTACTCCGTCTCTTTAAGGGAAATTAAGAGCTAAAGCTACCAAGAAAGCCGCTTACAGGTTGAAAAAATGAATAGGGAGTTTTAGAAATGGAAAGAAGCTTTCTACGGGATGTTATAAAAAGGGGGAATTATTGAAAGGTTCATAGTTTTACTCGTACCAAAACTTTTTCTAAATGCTTGACAATATTAGATTTTAAATAAATATTTCTAGGTATTATGAGTCTCTATCAGAAAGCTAAAGAAAATGAACAAATATCTGCGTACTGCTATAAGGAGGAAATAAGCGCATATAATGCCGGGGCAAGCCGGGCGTATTATGCGGCCTTTCAAAAGGCAAAAGCGTATATGATAGAGAAAAAATTCGATTATGAGAAGTTTTTACAAAAAATTAAGGCTACAGAAAAACCTTTTTCCCATGGTACTATACAACGGGCCTTGGTGGAGTGTCTCATAGTTAATGGAAGGGATAAGAATCAAATTTATAAATTAAATGTCTGGGATAATTTATACCAGCGGCGAATAAAAGCGGATTATAAGGACAAAATGATTAGTAGGGATGAAATGAAAGCATCTCTTCAAGAATTAAACACTGTACTTACCGTCATCCCTTGAAAGAAGGAGTTTGTTTTATGATAGATCCTAACCTTTTTATTTCCATTGATATAGAAAAAACGATACAAACCTATTTTCCTCAAGTAAAGGTTGCTATTTTTTATGAGCCTGAGGGAGATTGTTATTTTGTTGCAATTGATGATACCGACGTTTATTATTCAGATCAATATCAAGAATTAGTTATGGATATCAAGATGAATATTCTATGGAAAAAGAATATTAATAATTATTTTTTTATTCTTGATCATGACTCCTGTTGCGGTAAATCAATAGAGGATATTTCAAGCACACAAACAAGAAAGGAAGGGTTTGTGTTTTGGTCTGTGTCTGAAGAAATAGTAAAATTTGAGCAAATTTCTTCCTTCTTTCCGCTAGACAAGGAACTCGTCGCATAGGAAATTTTTACATGGATAACAGCAAACAACCCGGTATCCGGTTTGAATCAATAATTCTAACGGATTTGGCTTTTTCAAGAAATCCTACAATTCTTCAGAAACCAGAATTAAGAATAGAATTCCAAAGCACTATTTCATTCTCAGAAAATAAAGAAAGATTGATTTATAAACTTTCATGTTCAGTACAGGATATACATAAATCCTTTAATTTAACATGTTCTATGGTGGGAATATTTTCAGTCATTCCGGAATCATCCAATATGGATCTAGAATATTTTGCCCAAAATAATGCTCCCGCATTAATGTTTCCCTATATTCGGGAAATCATTGCCACAACAACTTTAAAAGCAGGTCTTCCATCGGTTCTTTTACCGCCCCTTAACATACATGCTATTATAAATCACAAAGAACCCTCCTGATTGAGAAAGTCTCTAATATTTTTTTATAAATTTTTAATTATGACTTGCAATTGACAGCTCATTTGCGCAAAGTAGATAATACAAATAGATATCACGACATACTCTATGCTCAATCGTAAGGGGTCGGTGATGAAAAAAGTAGCACTGTTGTTCGTATGGGCTCTTCTTACAACGGGAGCCTTTGCCCAAGAGATTTCGGCACTGCAAGTAGGACTCACCCAAGGGAATGTGCCGGTATACCTTCTTAAAAATCAAAATAAACAGGGTACCGCTTCTTATCATGTGATAATCGGTGAGAAGGGAATGGGCCCCTATGAGAAGGTGCATAATCTTTATTTTTCTCACGATGGGACCTCTTTTGCGTATCTGGCATACAATAAAGGGTACCTGTATGTTATCATAGACAATGAAACACAAGGTCCCTATGATGAGGTAAAAAACGTAGGCTTCTCTTCGGATGGGAAGATCCTCTACGTAGCGGCCATTAATGATAAATGGTATGTTATTCAAGGGAAAGAAAAGGCCGGCCCCTACGACGGGGTAGAGAAGTTTACCCTTGCGCCCGACGGGAAAAGTATCGCCTATTGGGCTATTATCGGTGACCGTTATTATGTCATATGGGGTAAAGAAAAGGCTGGCCCCTATGACGCAAATGACTGGTTTTGGGAGCTACAATTTTCTCCCGATGGGAAAAGTTTTGCCTATGCGGGCGTAATGAATGACCGGTGGTACCTTGTAAGAGGAAAAGAAACAACCGGCCCTTACGATAGGGTAGATTCTTTAGCCTTTTCCCCCGATGGAAACATCCTTGCCTACCGAGTCCGGATAGATAATAAATACTATGTCATCGCTGGCAAAGATGTGGCAGGGCCCTATGATGATATCAATGATAGGCTTACCTTTTCTCCCGACGGGAAAATCCTTGCGTATCCGGCGAAAATCTCTGGGAAATGGTACGTCGTGGTTAACAATAAAAAGATCGGCTCCTATGAGGATGTGGCATATATAACTTTTTCTCCCGACAGCAAAACCCTAGCCTATGCGGCAAAAATCAAGGATAAATGGTACCTTGTAACCGGTAATAAAAATGCGGGTCCCCATGATGATGTGCAGGATATTACCTTTTCTGCCGACGGGAAAGCCATCGCCTACCGGGCAGACCTGAATGGCGATTGGTGTACCATGCTTGTTATGAACAATAAGTTATACGTGGGTACCCTTTTGCAGGGGAAAAAGGTCTACCTGGAAGAGAAAAATGTTATGATTGAGTAAATGAATGAAGGGAAGAAAACCATTAGCCACTCAACGGCTGAAAACAATGGAACCCTTCAGAAGAACGAAAACACACGCCCTTTTTATTCTTTTATAACCAAAGCATAATAATGATCTAAACAATTCCTCCTAGGATGCTCAAATCACAATTTTGACAAGGAGGAATTGCATGAACTTTACCCTCAGGTTACGTTCTTTCGTGACCCTGTTGTTTTTCAGTTTTTGGGTGGCCCTCTCAGCATTCGCCCAGGAACGCATCGCCTTTATGGCGGATGTTCATTTTCACGACGTTTTTGGGACCTTCCAGGACGGATCCTTCGAAGGGCTTGCAGGCAAGGACGGTAAGAAAGCCACCATCCGCACCATGATGGCCCAACTGACCTCTACGCGCCTTTTTAACGAGAATTACTTCGCTTTCCGGGCAGCGCTGGACGATGCGGCCAAAAAGGGTATTAAATTAATTGTCTTGGCAGGGGACTTTAGCGATGATGGTCAGCCGGTACATATGCGAGGGCTGGTGGCGGTTCTTAACGAGTATGAAAAAAAACATGGCATGAAATTCTTTGCGACCTTTGGAAACCATGACCCGGTAAAACCGTTTACCTCTCCCGGGGGCAAAGCAGATTTCTTGGGCCCGGGGGGTAAAAACCAAAAGATAGCGAGCCGTGGTGCAAGCCCCGAAACGAAAGACTATACCGGACCATGGGCTTCGATTCCGGTACCAGGGCAGGAACTTCCCACCATTGCCACCGAAGAAATTCGATACCTTGGGTATCAGGAACTGATGGAATATATGGGACCCTTTGGACTCATGCCCCAAAGAAACTATCTCTACTGGGAAACCCCCTATTCAAGCTACAATGAAAACAATTATTCCTTTGCCAAAGCCCAATCAGAAGCTTCTTTTGAAAAACGCCAGTACCGTCTCAGCAATAAAGGGTTCGTGGGTATTGGAGCCCAGCCAACGGAACCTGGCGTTTTTTCGGTTTTCGACGGGACCTATTTAGTTGAGCCAGTGAAAGATGTGTGGCTCGTTGCAGTAGACGCCAATGTATATATACCGACGGATAAGGCAGACAGTACCAAACCTACCGACCCGGCGAACTTTAGCGGCTCCGGAGACACGGCCTGGAATAAGATGATCACCCATAAAACCCATGTGATTGAATGGCTTAAGGGGGTGGTAAACCGGGCTAAAGCAAAGGGGAAACGACTCGTGGTGTTTAATCACTATCCTATGAATGAGTTCTACAAAAATGCCAACGAAGAAATAGCTGCGATCTTCGGGCCCAGCGGTCTCGATCTAAAACGAAAACCCCAGGAAGCAACAGTTAAAGCCCTGGCCGAACTGGGAGTAGAACTTAATTTTGCCGGTCACATGCATTATAACGATACCGGGGTATATCGGGATGGCAAGAACTTCATGGTGAATGTCCAGGTGCCTTCCCTGGCCGCCTATGTACCGGCCTATAAGGTCCTTACCTTTACCTCCCCTCGCCAGGTAACGATAGACACGGTAGTTCTGAAGGAAGTCCCCGATTTCAATAAATTGTTTGAACACTATGAAACAGAATATCGGTATTTAGTGGAAAGTAAAGCTAAAGCACTCTGGAATCAGGATGTCTTAAAGTCCGCCAACTATCTGGAATTCGCCAATTGGCATATGGCAGAACTTACCCGTTTACGGTTCCTTAAGTCTAACTGGCCAAGTGAGATGAGGACCATCCTTGAGGAACTCTCCCTTGCTGATTTCATACGTCTTGCCTGTCTTGACTCTTCCCTTACTCTCGCTCAAGTTCAGGGAATGGGCGATCTTCCTCCGGCCCTGGTAAGGGCGAGCTTCCCCTCCCTTGCTCCAGCCCGTGGAAATGTCGCCGTAGGGGCAGATGACCGTACAAAGCTGCTCCAGGCGTGGCTAGGGGCCAGCAAAAAAGCAAGTGATATCCTCGCCACTGAAGGACTCAGGATAGAAAATTATGAAAAGGTACCGGCTATTACTATCGCCGTAGATTTCCACCGCATGATGAATGCGGGAGAACTTTCCTGGGACGACGTGGGAGAACGACTTAAGCTTTATCGGGTGTTACGCCAGGTAATCAACCGGTCCGGGCCAGCCCCTCTTTTTAATAATGATAAGGCCCTCCTTCCCGATTCTTCCATTACTTCAGTAATTCAACATCGTTTCCAGCCGGTATTCGAAGCAATGATGAAAACGCTTATCGCTCCGCCAAATAAAAGTTTTACTATAGATTTCGAACGTCAAAAGATCGAAGCAATTGCAGATAAACCGAAAACGAGGTGATTTCCATGAATATAGTAAAGATAAATCAAACCAATACACATCCCTGTTTTATCAGTTCTTTTCGATGGGTAATAATTATAGGACTTAGCGTAGTGTTAAGTGTATTGAACGGTTGTGAGCCCCTGGTTAATAGTCCAGTTCAGACCGATACGCCTCTAGGGCCAACAGCAAGCCGGGAAGTTTCTGGTCAGGATTGGTATCAGGATCTGGCTTTTGCCTGGGCACCGGTTCTTCACCAGGACGTGGATACCACCGGGAGCCATGGTCTCGGAGGCAAAGCCGATTGGATCAGCGCCATAAACTTTGATGGCGACTGGGTCGCGACGAACAACTGGAACAATGCATCAAAGTATACTCTGAGCGCCCATGGCTACTATTCGGTGGTAGAAACGACAACCCATTGGTACATTCTGTACGCCTTTTTCCATCCCCGAGATTGGACCGATATTCCTTTCTTTGGTATCGACGAACATGAAAACGATTTAGAAGGCTGTTTATTGATTGTGTACAAAGACGGCTCTACCTACGGAACCCTGGAAGGCATGGTAACAGTGTTCCACACTGATTTCTATTCATTCGTACCAGATGGAAGTCCCCTGACGGCAAACCAGGAAACTGTGGATGGGAAAGTATCCTTCGTAAATCATAATGGACGGCTCAGACCCATCATTGCTCAGGAAGCAAAAGGACATGGACTTAAAGCCTATCCCTACGTCAAAATTAATGGCGATGGCATCATTTACTGGCCCTCAAAAGATACGGCGGGAGTACCAATTTCTAATTACGACGGCAATTGTACGTATAAACTGGTAGACATCTTTACCCCCGGTGGACTTTTTGAGCAACGAACCAATCGCCAGCTTTTTGCCGCCGATGGGGGAAGCTTTTTAAGCAGTTATGGCAGCGGTAATGCCAATGCACCATGGCGCTGGGACGATAAGGATGATACGCCGGGAGCGGGAGCGCTGGCCATCGATCCGGCCTATCTGAGTTCGGTGTATTTTAAAGGGTTTAGATCATTTTCCCGGGAGTATCTCAATAACCGTTACCGCTAATTGAACGCTCCCGCCGAGACTTTTCCCGGCCCCTACGGGCCGGGGTTTATGATGAATTTAAAAAAGGCTGACCGCCCTTTTACTCCGTGTATGTACCCAAGCTTCCATCCATAACAGGGGCTACATCATGATGCTCTTCCGCTCTGCAGTTCAGGTGGTATTTTCGGCAAGCGGACCGTAAAGGTGGTACCTGATCCTTCTTTGCTTTCTACTGCGATAGTTCCTCCCAGGGCATCGATGATTCGTTTTACAATGGTAAGCCCTAAACCGGTCGTTTTTTCTCCATGGAGTCCCCGCTCCCCCCTGTGGAAGGGTTTAAAAAGTTGTTGCTGTTGTTCTTCGCTCATTCCCTTACCCTGGTCTGCCACGGCAAGCTCATAATACTGAGCCTGGTTACGGAGCGTAACAAGAATTTCTTTCCCTTCGGTGCTGAATTTAATGGCATTGCTGATCAGGTTGTTGAGAATCTGGCTAATCTTTCCTGAATCGGTATATACCGGTTCCATGGGTTCAGGGCTAAACAAGAGCGATATACCGTATCGGGCCGCTAATGTTTTATTGATACGAACGATATCTTCCACGAGTTTCACGACATCAACCTTAGTGTAATCCAGATTCACCGATCCGGTTTCTATTTTGGAATAATCAAGCAGGTCTTCTATCAGGGATACCATAAAATTGCTGGCATCCTGTATTGCCCGGATTATTTCCAGATGCGCCGGATCAGTGATTACCGACGCAAGATAATCGCACTGCAGTAATATGCCATGGAGGGGATTCCGCAGATCATGGGCTGCCATACCGAGGAATCTGTTTTTTTCCATATTGAGAAATTCTAGTTCAGCATTTTTTTTTGCCAGTTCCCGCTGTACCGTGACCAATTCGTTGTTCAATCGGCTAATTTCCTCATAGAGGGATAATTCCTCTGCCTCTCGTTTAACATAGCGGCGAATCATCGTAGCCTGTTCGTTGGTTATTTTCATCAGTTCTTCAAAGAGCTGTTGTGTTTCCTGATTATTTTCTGAGGCAATAATATATAGGTGGTTTTCTGTACGGATGCCACTGAAATGTAACACCCTGGGTGCATTATAGAGGACCAACTCCCAATCCAGGGCTCTATTGTTAGTATTAAGTTCTGCAAGAAACGAGAGAGCCTTGCCCATTGTATGGTGATCGATAAGCCGGGTGAATAAAAAGGGCGGTACCAACTCAATCCCGATGCCGTCCTGAACTATCTCTTGAACGGTACCACTGCTATCGCAGCGGAGGATGAGCCCATGGGGCTCCCCGTGGTTGTGGTGTTGGGTCATACTAACAGCCTTTCCGCCACCTGTACAGCCTGCACCGCATCGGACGCCCAGCCATCGGCCCCAACTTTTTGCCACAAGGTCGGAGTCATATTAAAAGGATATCCGCCTACCATGATTTTAAGGTTTGATGAACTTTTATGTAGTTCCCGAATGTATTCTTTCAGTTCCGACAAATGATAGGTCATGGTCACCGAGAGCGCTACGAGTTCGGTCTTTTTTTCAGTGATTGTTCTTAACAGATCCCTGAGCGGCGTATTTGCTCCGATAAAATAGGAATCCCATCCTTCGAGCTCAAAAATGTCGGCCACCATACGAGCTCCAAGTTCATGCAATTCCCCTCCGACACAGGCAACGATAATGTGCTTCTGTTTCACTTCTCCCTTAAACAGCATTGGATACAGCTGGGCCATAATCATCTGGGTGGCAGCGGAACAAAAATGTTCCTGGGCTACTGAAATTTGGTTTAACTGCCACAATCTTCCTATTTCTTGCTGGGTTTTCTGGAACACCTCAAGATATATATCCTTGATAGACGAACCATTTTGTATCGCTTGTTCGATAATGGCCCCCGCCTTCCTGCGGTCAGCCGCCAGAAGGGCTTCCAGATACCGGCGGGCTATTGGTCCCAGAGGAGATGTCTCATCTATAAAATTATGTTGCGGTGGTTCTTCTAAATTGATATGTTCAATGCTTTGCCCCAGCAGAATACAAGCCGGCGCGGCATCATGAGAACCAAAGTGAAAATTTAAAGTTTCTATCATCAACTGGATGGTCTCTATCAATACCTGAATCGGGAGCCCGATGGATTCAAACAGGGATGTATTCCAGTGGATATAGTCTAAAAATAGGATAGGCTCTTCCGTTTCAAGGGCTTCGGCAAGAAATACAAAATGATATTCCGCATCCTGGAGGCTTTTTTTGTATGCATCGGCCCCGTAGCGGCTTTTGAAGTCTGGATGGCGTTCAAAATACGCATTTACTACCAACCTGGCAAGCTCGGTTTTGCCCAACCGAATCTGAGCACCCAGTTCTGCTTGAGTCATACTGTATAATAGTATAAAGGCACCGATAAGGAAGTCAAACGGATATTTTGATTTGCGACACCGCAGGCCCCCCTACAGAGATACCGTTAAGGAAATCAAACCCGTTTTTTGCATTCATCCGCGGATTGCCTTACACTGGAGAGGGAGCCCATTTCAAAAGGTTGCTACTCATGAAATTGGTTTTATAATTATACGCGGGTTGTATTCCATCAACATACAAGGAGCCGGTATGCTGCGTAACCAATGGTATGTGGTGCTTGAATCGAAGGAAGTGAAAAAGGAACCCCTGGGGTGTATCCGCCTGGGAGAGCGGCTTGTCTTCTGGCGGACCAGGGACGGCCAGGTGGTGTGCCAGGTTGACCGCTGTGCCCACCGGGGGGCCGCCCTGGCCAGGGGCAAGGTACTGCCAAACGACCATATCCAGTGTCCCTTCCATGGCCTTGAGTACAACCCAAAGGGACAGTGTACCTGTATCCCCGCCAATGGCCGCGCCGAACCGGTTCCAGAGCAATTCAAGGTTAAGAGTTATCCTACCTACGAAGCCCAGGGCTTTATTTGGATATTCTGGGGAGATGAAACACCCCGCAGTAAGCCCCGTTTTTTTGATGACATCGAACCAGAGCTTACCTACAACACCGTCATTGATCCCTGGGAAAATCACTACAGCCGGGTTATCGAAAACCAGCTTGATATGGCCCACCTTCCGTTCGTGCATTACAACACTATCGGCCGGGGGAACCGCACCGTCGTAGATGGCCCGGGACTACGTAAGGTTGATGATGGATTTTTTATCTATGTCTACAACCGCCGGGACGATGGGACCAGACGGCGGACCAGCGAAGAAGTGCCGGTCCCCAATCCCAACAGTGACTTTAAGCTTGAGTTTATCTTCCCTAACCTGTGGGAAAATTACATATCGAAGAAGGTCCGGGTATTAGCCGCCTTTGTGCCCGTAGACGATACCCACACCTTTATGTATCTGCGGTTTTACCAGTCCTTCCTGCGGCTACCCCTGCTGAGGCATTTTATAAACTGGCTCGGTGGACGGCTGAATCTCGTAATTGCCCACCAGGACCGACGGGTGGTAGAAACCCAAATTCCCAAGGGGCCCGGAGAGGGCACGGGGGAGAACCTCTTTCCCGGGGACCTGCCCATCATGGAATACCGCAAGATGCGGCTTAAGGCGAAGGGTTAAGGTAAAACCCGTCGCAAGATGGCGGGGACCCATGAAGCTAGAGCAGGTGGCTTAGTCACAGCTCCGCTGGGAGCCCTTCCCCTACCCCCACCCCCAGAGCCAGGATTGTACAAGGGGAAAACCTAGGGCACACCCCTAGGGCCACAGGCGAAGCAGAGCGAAATTGGTAGTGCCCGTTTCAGTTTCTTCGTTAAGGCCGCCACCAACAATCTTGCCGTCGCTCTGTATAAGCAGGGAGTTAAGCCAGCTTTTACTTCCTGATGACGTCAAGACTTTCCCATCCGTACCAAAAGAAGTATCCAGAATTCCGCTTAAGGTATATCGGACAAAGGCAAAATTCTCTTTTGAATCTTTTTGGCAGGAACCGGCTGTTACAATCTTGCCATCATTTTGAATTTTCATTGCACACAAATTGGCCGTACCAACCAATCCCATATAGGTTTCCACTTGTCCTGCATTGCCAAAGCTTGTATCAAGGGCGCCATTAGAATTATAGCGGGCCAGGGCAAAATAGGAGGCCCCGGGGGAGCTACTATTATTACTGCTTCCGCCCAGCATAATCTTGCCATCGTTCTGCACTGCAATGGCATACGCGGAGGCTGCATTGCCCCCAAAAACGGTTTCCACTTTACCGTCGGTATCAAAACTAGTATCCAGATTGCCATCCGCTTGATACCGGGCCAAAGCAAATTTAGTATCGGTATACCCAGCCACGAGAATTTTCCCGCTGCTATCAAGGGCGAGCGCATTAGCATATGCATTATCAGTAAAAGCGGTTGTTACGATTCCATTTCCGGTGCCCGTATCGCCATCAAAAGTGTCATCAAGGGTACCATTAGAGGTATACCGCACTACAACGAACTGACTTTTTCCGCCAATGTCGGCATAGCCGGCCACAAGAATTTTCCCATCGCTCTGGATAACCATGGCCGTTGCATAACCACTATTGTTTTCGGAACTTACATCGGTGGTAACTTTTCCGTTTGTACCGAACGAAGTATCCGGCGTTCCAGTGTTATTATACCTTGCTAGAGCGAATTTCTTGTTACCCGTTCTGTCTGCTATGCCAGCAACAACAATCTTACCATCAGCTTGAATGGCAATGGCTGTGGCCTGGTCATTGGTATCGCCAAAATCGGTTAGCACAAAACCCCCAGTCCCAAAGGTAGTATCCAGCGTCCCGTTGGGGTTATACCGGGCGATAGCGAAATCTTCTCCCCTATCACCGCTTATATCTGCGTAGCCAGCCACCACAATCTTGCCATCGCTCTGGAGCGCAATGGCATTGATTTCATTATATGCGGAATAAAAATTTCCGGGGTCCGACGAAGACTCATAGACATAATCGGTTATCACGATTCCGCCGCTACCAAAACTGGCATCCAGGGTTCCCGGCGCAGGAACGGATGGCCCTGAGTTCGTTGTTACCGCAGGGGCACAACCCATACAAACAACCATACTACTACAAATTACCATCATAAAAACATATTTCTTCATTGCACACTCCTTTTATCACCAGGTATATCCTCAGGGCTGCCAGAGGGGAACACTGCAATCCAGGGTTGCATCGGTAATAAGTACCCGCTGCCATGACC
>Ga0209720_1000133_pt1 | contig 78904 bp, 54 predicted proteins | sample AD_JPNMR3_MetaG_FD_184426 | JGI IMG/M metagenome (GOLD analysis project Ga0209720, IMG submission 184426) | Active sludge microbial communities of municipal wastewater-treating anaerobic digesters from Japan - AD_JPNMR3_MetaG (SPAdes) (version 2) | ecosystem: Engineered > Bioreactor > Anaerobic... | reverse complement strand
CAAGGTACCGAGTGGACCACGCTCTGCCTGAATCCATAATGGGGCCTACTGACACATGATTGACATCAAACTCGTGTTGGTGATAGCCTTTCCAACCCATTACCGCTTGGATAATGTGGTGAAGATCGGCAAAGGCCTGCGACTCAGTGAAAAAAGAGCGTGTTCTGACTGTTATTAAACTTAAGGGTCAGGCTGCACAGGATCTTGGCATTGCGAGTCGCAGGATCGGGATTGCCAGGTTAAACGCCCATGCAGGTGAAGGCGGCCTCTTTAGAATCGAAGAGATTGAAGAGATAATCCCAGCAATTGATGCTGCCAAATCTATCAGGATAGATGCTGTAGGTCCTGTTACTCCTGATTCGCTGATCGCAGAGGCAAAAGGCGGCCACTTTGACGTAGTTGTGGCAATGTACCACGATCAGGGCCATATTCCGAGAAAAACGGCAGGTTTTGAGCTTGACGAAGCAACTTGACTTGCCAAAGCAGTGCTAGGTGTCAACGTAACCCTTGGACTCTCAATCATTCGGACGTCAGTTAACCATGACACTGCACTTGAGATCGCAGGCACAGGTGCCGTCCGTGCCCTCGCTTATCCCTTAGGTTCCAAGTTCAGCTTGCCGCATGGAGTCAGCAATTCCGTGATGTTTGTCTATGTCTCAGAAGCAAATGTTCCTTCATGGAGCAATAGTGGCGCTTGTGACGCCAATGACTGAGAAAGAAGAGCTGAATGAAGCAGGACTCCGAGCTTTAGTTAAAGAAGTAATTTATTATTGGCACTTTCCCGATGGTAGTTAAAGAAGCGTTGAATCTAATGGGCATCGATGCCGGGCCCTGTGCGCGGCCTTTGAGAGGTTTATCGGAAGAGAAACGTTATGAATTGAGAGATGCACTTGTAGATCTAGGGTTAGTGTAGTAATGGATAGTGGACGTGGGGTGTAGCTACAAATCCCTGTAATCGTTGGAGAGGACGCGGTCCTCTCTTTTTTGTTTATTGGTGCCCTCTGCGATCTGCTCTCTAGGACAGCAGCTTCTAGATTATAGCAGTGCAAGAAAAATACATCACTAAATGAGAAGGAATTCTCAAGTAGACAACGAATATGAAAAATAATACTCCTAATCCACCGCCAGGTTGATAAAGGAGGATCATATGAGAGATTCAGACCGTCAGGTATTGGAACTGCTCAAGAATGGCAAGCCCATGTTTGCAGAGGAATTGGCTGAAGGCACAGGCTTGTCAAAGGCTACGGTGTACAGAGTGATTAAGAGACTGCACTCTGAAGACCTCATTGACCGCATAGCTCCTGGCATAGCCGTCATCAAACAACCTGAGACAGCTTTTGATGTTCGTCTTAAAGCAAACATTGAAAAGAAAAGGGAGATTGCGTCAAAAGCCGTAGCTTTGGTGGAGGATGGAGACGCGATTTTTGTAGACGCTTCCACAACTTGTCTTGCTTTTGTTCAAGAGCTGGCGAAAAGTGAGCTTTCAGGGTTATCCATAGTGACGAATTCAACTTACGTAGTAAATGAGTTGGATGAGCGCGCCGGAGATTTCTACATAGTGTGCACCGGTGGCGAGCTTCAGCCCAGCCTGAATGCGTTGGTTGGCTCAATGGTTCGATCGCGGCTTGAAGTGATGAAGTTCAATAAAGCATTTGTATCTTGCGCTGCCTTTTCTCTTGAGAGAGGCCTTATGACTACTCAGACATCTTTGGTGGATGTAACTAGGGCTGCATCTGAGTCTGCGTCTTCAGTAATTGTCCTTGTAGACAGTACTAAGTTTGAGAAGCAGGCACTACTCAACGCCCTAGGCCTCAGTCGGGTATCTGTGGTTGTCAGCGATAAGGGCCTGCCGAGGCAGATTCGGACTGTTCTACAAAGTAAAGGTATCCAAGTCTTGTAAGGCATTTCTATTAGAAAAAGAAGCAGATGGACCTCTGGAGGTGTATCAGTTTTGAGTAATGAGCTCTCGCATCCGCTTGTAGATTACCCTTGTCTTATGGTACTCAACGAAATACAGAGTATTGTCGGGAAGGACAACGTCTCTGTTAGAGACGTTGATAAGCTGGCGTATAGTTGTGACTACTATTGGGTTCCCAGAGTATGGATTGACCGTGGACGGACTCCAACGTTTCCTGATGTCATCGTTCATCCTGAGAGAGCCCAACAGATATCCGAAGTCCTCAAAGTCGCCAACCAGTACCGTATTCCCGTAGTGCCGTGGGGCGGAGGGTCAGGCTCTCAAGGTGGCGCTTTGCCAATCCAGGGCGGTATCATACTGGACTTAAAGAAGCTCGACAAGATTTTGGACATTAATCCTGAGTCGATGATCTACACTGCTGAATGCGGCATTATACATCAGATCCTTGAATGGGAGCTTAATAAACACGGCTATTCTACTATGCATTTACCTGCATCTAGTGCATGTGCCACTTTAGGTGGGTATTTGGCTCACAGAGGCTCTGGGGTTGTGTCCTCCAAGTACGGAAAAATCGAAGACCTCATCGTATCAATGGAAGTGGTACTACCAGATGGTACAATCATCAATACCCCATCTGTACCGAGACATGCCATAGGGCCAGATCTGAATCAGCTCTTCATAGGGTCAGAGGGTACGTACGGCGTTATAACAAAAGCAACGCTCAAGATGTTCCCCTTACCTGAAAAGCGGATCTTTCGCGCATTCATGTTCGAGGATATGGCCAAAGCAATCGAGGCTGGCAGAATCCTGATGACTACAGGGATTACACCTTCCGTACTTAGGCTTTATGACCCCGTCGAAACTAGGGAACGGTTAAAGAAGATACTAGGCATAGAAAAGCAAGGGGCATACATGGTTTACAGCTTTGACGGACCCAGGGAGCTTGTCGACCTTAATGCGAAGCTTGCTTACGATATCTTCAGCCGGCTTGCCCAAGAAGATTGGGGGCCGGAGCTCGGAGAGAGATGGTGGGAAAAGCGATTTGACTTCTACTTCCCTCCGTATTGCCTTGACCTTCCCAAAGCTTTCGGAACTATGGATACAGTGGCTGCATACGATAAGATTCTCGACGTTTATTACGGAATGAAAGAGGCTGTTGAAAGTACCTTCCCCGGTGTCACTTTTATTGCCCACTTTTCCCACTGGTATCACTGGGGGTGCATGATGTACAGCCGGTTCATCTTGGAGGAGGTTCCAGAAGATCCGGTAGAAGCTGTTACTCTTTACAACGAGATATGGGACGTCGGCATTGAAGCAGCGCTTGCTCTAGGCGGACTTATTAACGAACACCATGGCATAGGCCTTAAGCTTGGGCGTTATATGAAAGACCAGTACGGTGACGCTTTCAAGGTAATCCAGGGTATTAAAGATTTTCTTGATCCGAACCATATTATGAACCCAGGCAAGCTGGGACTATAGGCAGCTAACTGTCCAGGGTTGAAGTGAGGGTGTTGCAGAAAATGAGTGATATGAAGAGCTGGACTACCATAGATGTAATCAAGGCGTGTAGGTTTTGTTGGATGTGCAGACACGTATGTACTGTGGGCAGCATGACTGCTTATGAAACAGATACTCCTCGTGGAAAGATGCTGTCTCTATATGGAAAACTGATGGAGATGGATATTCCGGATTCTGAGATTTCTCAAACGATGTATAAGTGTTGCCTCTGCTATCGCTGTTTAGAGGAGTGTGTTGGAGGATTCGATGTTCCGGAAGTGGTTCTAAATACCAGGGCAGAACTGGTTGAGGAAGGAGAATATCCAAAATCTCTGGACGGAGTTCGTAGGCTACTTTCTGAAACCGGTGTGATTGATGGAAGAGGTTGCAAGGTAAGCAAAGAAGATGTTGAGAGTATCGTCGGTCGGTTACCTGATAAAGCACCTGTAGTTTTATTCGCCGGAAGTAGCACGGTAACTTATACTCCACAAGCAGTCTTAGGAGCTGCGAAGATCTTGAAGTCAGCCGGAATCGATTTTACAATGCTAGATCATCCTGCCTCTTCAGCTTACGAGTTCTATGAGATGGGCTTCAGAACTGACGCTGTAAGAGTTGCTAGCGAGACTGCCGGTGCTCTCAACCAGATTTGTGATTCTTCTTCGGAAAGACCTGTTGTCATCACTCTGGATCCCTCTGATAACTGGGCTCTAACTTCACTTTATCAGCAGTGGGGCATCGAAACCTCTTTTGATGCAATCGATTTTTCTTCATACGTTCACAACCTTCTAAAAACAGGACGTCTCAACTTAGGTCATGCAGACGTTGTAGTTACCTACCACGATCCGTGCCACCTTGGACGGGTTCAGCGCGTGTTTACTCAGCCAAGGGAGGTTCTTAAGTCTATTGAGGGATTGTCTCTCGAGGAGATGCACTGGAACAGTCAGCAGGCACACTGTTGCGGAGGTCATCTGAAGTCTACAGATCCTACACTTGCAGCTCAGATTGCTCGCAAGCGTGTTGACCAGATTAAGGAGACAGGAGTTGGGAAAGTCGTGACTGCTTGTCCCAAGTGCTGTGATTCTTTGAACAGTCCGGACGATGATATTGAAGTCATACATATCGCAGAATTCCTGGCGAACTATCTTAAGTGAGGAGGTGCCATTAGAGGGAGAAAGATAGAGGTGCGAAGGTAGGATATACGATCTGAAAGTAGAGGAAAGTGTGCTTTTCGGATAAATAAGAACTCGATAAATAAACGAACACCGGTAAGGTTTCTAGAAGGGAGGAACCAAGGTGGCTAGAAAGCATCTTGTCGTAGTTCTAGCGCTACTTGTAAGTTTACTAATGGTCGGTTCATCAACCGCGTTAGGAGCTACTCAATTCAGGATCGGGCACATAATGAATATCGATCATCCACATCACCTCGCCCTTATGAAATTCGCTGAACTCGTCAAGGAAAAGACCGGCGGCTCAGTTGAAGTGAAGATTTATCCAAACTCCCAGTTAGGTAACGCTCTAACACAGATTCAGGCTGTGAAGCTTGGCACCTTAGAGGGATTTCTTGATGGTGTAGGTTGGTACGGCCAGTTCCAAGGCGACTATTACCTCCCCGCGACAGCATTCGCAGTCAGAGATATGGATCATGCAGTCCGGATCATGGACGGACCTGTCGGCCAGGCAATGGCTGAGAGGCTCAGACAGCAGCACGGGCTCAGAGTGCTGGATCAGAGCTGGGTCAGGTTGCCGAGACACTTACTTTCTTCTAAGCCTGTTAGGTCTCTTGCAGACATTAAAGGCCTTAAGCTGAGGATCCCGGAGCTGAAGTCCTACGTAGAGCCTTGGAGAGCTCTCGGTGCCAGCCCGACTCCTATTGCCTTCGCTGAAGTCTACCTGGCGTTACAGCAAGGAATCGTAGATGCAATGGAATGCCCTCTGGATATGATTTACACCCAGAGGCTTCACGAAGTAGCAAAGTACCTTACCCTTACCTACCATCAATTCGAAACCGGCTCGCTGGTGGTCAATGATAGATGGTATTCGAGACTAACCCCTGATCAGCAGCAGGCTATTGCCGAAGCTTTGGAAGAAGCAAAGAAGTACAATAATGAACTGAGTTATGCAGATGAGCTCGAAATCATCGAAAAAATGAAAGAAGAAGGAGTTATCTTCATCGAAATCGACCGGGACGAACTGATCGAAGCAGCCAAAGACGTACCAGTTCGACTCGAAGAAGAAGGGCTTTGGACGAAGGGTCTCTACGAATCCGCTTTAGCAGAAGCAGAGGCGCAAGACTGAGAGATAACCTGTAAGCGAAAGGTGCGGTGTAGCTTGTATAGTTCATGCTACACCGCACTTTGAACTTACGACTTAGCTTGAAGGGATGAGAAAACATGGACGGGAGAGTGTGGAAACGCGTATTCGACTGGTGTTTGAATACGCTTACGCAGGTGGGTCTTGCACTAATGGTAGTGACTGTATTCTCTCAAGTCGTATTTAGATATGTTTTACATCGACCACTCATGTGGAGTGAAGAGCTGACCAAGATGACTTACTTATGGCTCACATTCATCGGTTCAACGATTGCAACGAGGGATGGTGCGCACATCAGCGTAGACTTCTTCGTACAAAAGGCTTCTCGTAAAACAGCATCACCTCTGAAACGTTTTATCGTGATGGTTAATACAGTTTTCTGTTTACTAATCGCATATCAAGCATGGATGTATGCAAAAACTCAAGCAGGCATTCGCAGTGTAGCACTGGATATCCCTCTTGCCTGGACGACAACAGGCATCGTAGTAGGGATGACACTAATGGGTATCTACCATGCCATCTTGCTTATTGACGATGTTGCCCGGCAGAGGGGGTCTAACAGGTGAACGCGTTTATACTGATTGCAGCTTTTCTTCTGATGATAGTACTCGGGTTTCCTATTGCCTTTGCACTTGGACTATCCTCTCTTTTGTATATGGTGATAAACGGGATTCCTCTTTTGGTGATTCCTCAAGCGATTGCAAGCGCATTCGAATCCTTTCCTCTGATGGCTATTCCCCTGTTCATGTTGGCAGGACAGTTAATGAACAGTGGAGGCATCACAAATCGAATATTCAAGTTCGCTAATTACTTAGTCGGGCATATCCCGGGCGGGCTCGGGCACGTAAACGTAGTAGCAAGTATGATTTTTGCAGGTATGTCAGGATCAGCGGTGGCTGACAGCGCAGGGCTGGGTTCTATAGAGATAGAGGCTATGGTTAATGAGGGTTTTGACCCTGATTTTTCCGCCGCGATCACTGCTGCGTCATCAACAATCGGCCCCGTGATACCACCCAGCATTCCCATGGTGCTTTATGGGTCATTGGCTGGAGTGTCCGTGGGTAAACTGTTCATAGGAGGTATCATCCCAGGGGTCCTTATGGGTGTGGCTCTTATGATAGGATGCTACATTCAAGCTATAAGGTTTAATTACCCACGTCATCCGAGAGTAGGACCGAGAACGATAGCCAAGAGTTTCATCAGTGCTGCTCCTTCCCTTGCCACACCTACCATCATTATAGGTGGAATCATGACTGGAGTATTCACTCCTACAGAGGCAGCAGGGGTGGCAGTAGTTTATGCCCTCATCCTTGGTATTTTCATCTACAAAGAATTGACATGGCGTGACTTTCTCCGTAACTTGCTTGATGTGGGCAGAAGTACTACATCGATTATGTTAATAGTGAGTATGGCGTCAGTGTTCGGATGGGTGCTGGCGTATGAAATGATTCCTCAGCAAGTGGCGTCGGCTATTCTTTCGTACACCACTAACCCATACGCAGTCCTTTTCCTCATTAACATAATACTCCTTATTGCAGGTTGCTTCATGGAGACTATCGCCATTATCTTGGTCCTAGTCCCAATGCTCGTTCCAGTAGTTAATGCAGTAGGAATTGACCTTTTGCATTTCGGTCTAGTCGTAGTGCTAAACGTTATGATCGGACTGATAACTCCTCCTGTGGGAGTCTGTCTGTATGTTGTGGCAGACTTAGCAAGGATCTCCTTCGAGAGAGTAATGAAGGCTACACTGCCTTTCTTGATCATATTGATCATAGTTCTTCTCATAGTCACATATGTCCCCAGTATAGTGACGTGGTTGCCCAATGCCCTGGGAATGTAGGATTGAAGGGGCAGAGTTGAATCCTTACGGAGGAATGAAGGTATGAAGTACTTAGGAATGCCCAGGAAGTACATTCAAGGCCGGGGAGCCCTGAATGAGTTACCTAAGGTTCTAGGCAACGAAGGTAGTGCAGCAGTAACTATCGGCGATCCGATTGTACTTGGCCTTGTAGGTGATAGAATACGCTCGTTGCTGGAGGAAAGCGGAGTTAAATACGCTTTCTATGAGTTCAGTGGAGAGTCTACCGAAACTGAGTGCTCCAATGCAAGCGCCATCGCTGCAGAAATCGGAGCTCAATACATAATCGGCGTCGGTGGTGGCAAAACCATGGACACCGCAAGAGCTACTGCTTATAAAAGCGGGTGCGAAATGGTGGCTGTACCTACCATTGCAGCAAGCGATGCGCCTGCCAGCAGCTTGGCAGGGATATACAGCGAAGACCACGAGCATCTCTACACAATACGTACACGGAAAAACCCTGAAGCTGTCATAGTAGATACAGAGATCTTAGTCAATGCTCCCGTTAGGTTTTTTGTAGCAGGGATGGGTGACGCACTGGCTACGAAGTTTGAAGCAGAGGCATGTGCCAAAGCAGGGAAACTCAATATCCACGGCGGAGCTCCGACCCTTACATCGCTGGTTATTGCTGACTTATGTTACGAGACAGTTCTTAAGTACGGTAGATCTGCCAAAGATGCTGTTCTGAAAAAAGAGGTTTCCGATGCCTTCGAGAGGGTTGTTGAAGCGAGCATCCTTATGAGCGGAATCGGTTTCGAAAGCGGTGGGCTTGCTGCAGCTCATGGCTTACACAGCGGGTTTACCGTTCTCGAGGATACACAACGTGCATTCCACGGTGAAAAAGTCGCGTTTAGCACCATTGTCCAAGTTATTCTTGAGAGAAGACCGGACGAGGAAATCAATGAGATCATTCGCTTCTGTATAGATGTCGGTCTACCCGTGACATTGGCTGAATTAGGAATAGTCGAAGACCAGGAGGCCAAGATCGAAGCAGTATGTAACAAAGCCTGCGCGCCGGGGGGATATGTCCACAATATGCCGTTTGCTGTTACTGTAGAGAGTTTAAAGGAGGCAATCTTTGAAGCAGATTCCAGAGGCAGAGGAAACCTTGCTGCGATTGGAGGTAGAACAGATTGAGCCGGTCATATCTTGTAGGCGTTGATATAGGAAGCGGGGCTTGCAAACTGACAATTCTGTCATCAGATGGTAATGTGGTAGCAACTGCATCGAAGGAATACCCGACTTACTATCCTTATCCTTCTTATGCTGAACAAGAACCAGATGACTGGTACCTCGCCGTGCGCGACACATTTGCTGAGGCAGTGGCATCATCAGGAATAAATCAACAAGACATAGCAGCTATTTCTGTGGATTCCGCCACACATACTGCTGTATTGACTGATGAGTCCGGTGTTCCTCTGCGTCGAGCAATCCTATGGACAGACCAGAGATCGAGAAAAGAGAGCGAAGAATTGCGATCTCTTTACAAGGACAGGATCCTTGAGATTACATATCATGTACCGGATCCCATGTGGACACTGCCTCAACTGTTGTGGGTCAAAAGAAATGAACCTTCCATCTTCAACAAGATAAAAAGGATATACTTTGCCAAAGATTACGTCCGTTCACGACTTACAGGTGATTATGTCACAGATTACATTGATGCTCTCGGTTCGATGTTCATGGACGCTCGGACTAAACAATGGTCTAGAGAGTTGTGTGAGATGGTTGGTATAGACCCGGATATGCTGCCTCGAATAGTCAGCCCCACTGATATAGTAGGCACGGTTTCAGCAAAAGCTGCCAAAGAGACAGGTTTGCCCGAGGGGACTCCGGTAATTGCGGGAGCGTCTGATACAGCTCTTGAGGTATTTGGAGCAGGTGCGGTCCAGTTGGGGCAAGGGACTATTAAGCTTGCCACTGCTGGGCGAATCTGTGTGGTCACAGACAAAGCCTATCCTCACCCATATCTTGTCAATTACAACCATGTTGTCCCGGGATACTGGTATCCGGGGACAGGTACGAAATCTTGTGCTACCTCCTACAGGTGGTTTAGGGATACCTTTGGGGATATTGAAAGAGAACAATCGAAAGCTCAAAACACTAGCACGTATGAACTTCTGGATAGAATGGCGTCTCGAGTGCCTGTAGGTTCGGAAGGTCTGTTCTTCCACCCATATCTGCTTGGAGAACTGAGTCCCTATGGCGACCCGCATCTTAAAGCAAATTTTGTGGGCATAGGTATGCATCACACGAAAGCGCACTTTGCCAGGTCAGTCTTGGAGGGGGTTGCATTTTCGCTTCGCGATTGCAGAACTGTTCTTGAAGACCTAGGTATAGCCCCCCACAGCCTAAGGATTATCGGTGGCGGGTCCAAGAGCCCTCTGTGGAGGCAAATAGTAGCTGATGTTTTGGGAACGGAGTTAAAGACGATTGAGATCAGTGATTCCTCATTCGGCGGTGCGATGTTGGCGGGAGTTGGTGTAGGAGTATTCTCATCTCCACTGGAAGCTGCAGAAAGGTGTGTAAAACCTCTGTCAACTGTTACTCCTGATGAAAAGAATCACGCGAGGTACTCCAAGATGTTTGAAATATACAAAGAAATCCACGATAAGCTGGCAGACACTGATAAAAAGATCACCGGTTTACTAGAGGCCTGGTCTGCGGATAGATAGGGTGGTTCAAAGGAGGTCTCCTTCAAGTGACATCACGTAAAAGACGCCAGTGGGAATTACCTGATGTAGGCTCCTGGCTTGACCTTTCAGGTAAGGTTGCAGTTGTAACCGGAGGAGCGCGCGGCATGGGGAAAGGCATCGCCAAGGCGCTGCTTAAGGCAAACTCACAAGTGGCGATAATAGATAAGACGTTTGAAGACCCTGAGTGGAAGGAAGATACGGCTCTTATCGACAGAAGCTATCAGGTGGAAGGGGATATTACTGACGAAAGACTTGTTAAGTCTGCTGCAGAGGAGATTCAACGAAAGATCGGCCCCGTAAGCATATTGGTAAACTGTGCAGGTGTCATATATAAAGACTTGGTCGAGAATACAGATTTTGAGCAATGGAGAAGGGTTCTTGAGATAAATACTACCGGAGCTGCGATCTGTACCAAGGTATTTGTCCCGAGAATGAAGGAACAACGGTGGGGCCGTATCATAAATATATCGTCGGTCCAGGCTTATCTAGCTACGCCTACCTATGGAGCTTACACAGCTTCGAAAGCTGCCCTATCTCAGTTAACAAAGGTCTGGGCCATGGAGCTTGCCCCTTTCAATATTACAGTGAATGCGCTGTGTCCATCTTACGTGGATACCCCTATGATGGACATGGCTATAGAAAAGCTGTCGACAACTAAACGTATTTCCGAGGATGAAGCCTTGGATGAACTCCTTGCGCCTATACCTTTGCACCGCCTTGTACAGCCAGAAGAAATCGGTTTTTGGGTGGTAGTCATATCCTCAGATTGGGCTAGCGGTTTAACCGGAGCTAACTTGGCAGTGTCGTGTGGTTGGGTTATGCACTAGAGAAGTCATCTTAGCCAAGGCTTTTGAGGTTTCTTGGACGTTTAAGCTCTTCCCATCACTGTTGTGGGCTCATGTTTTAGCCATAACGCCGTATGCATGGGAAGAGCTTTTTCTTTTGAGTTCCTTGTCATCCTTCAGATGTTTAACCTCTCGTTTATCTCATCAATATCAAAGGCTTCAGGATCGAAGTCCTCACCCAACCATTCTACAGACTCTTCGTGCATTTCGGAGACGGGATCTTTAAAGGCTTCAAGGAGGGCATAGTAACCGCGAATTCCACCGCTATTTTCAGGTGGAGCGGCTCGTCTGCCTCCGGTACACTTCGGGTAGCGTATGTTTTCATCGTAAGTGAGTGTTTTTTCCACGGCAATCTTGTGAATCCAATAGTCTCCGGAATCGTATAGATGCCTGAACTTACCGCTTGAGGCTGTGACAGCCTCAGTCAAAGTTACATCACGCTCATCAACAAGGTACCGAGTGGACCACGCTCTGCCTGAATCCATAATGGGGCCTACTGACACATGATTGACATCAAACTCGTGTTGGTGATAGCCTTCCCAACCCATTACCGCTTGGATAATGTGGTGAAGATCGGCAAGCGTATAATAACCCGGTACAAGCACTCTGCGCCAAATCGGCGGACGGGCATCCTCCAAATCTATTCTTAACTGATACACGGGATTGTCGGAAAACGAACGAGCGATACCTTTAAAAGTGTTTACGCGAGGTAAGAAATCTGCTTTGTGAGCCGAGATATGGGCATCCCAGGATCCAAGCCTGTGCACGGTCCAGGCAAACTCAATGCCGAGATTCGGATCGGCGGCGTCGAGGAAGTCTGTTACCTGCTGTATGGCGTTGGGCGCGTCGCTTCTTATCGCAGCTTTAGCCAGGGTTATTAAGCGCTCCCGGTTCCCCGGATCATCCAACAAGGCGATAATCAGTGCTGTAATAGCGCTGTCAGGATCGTTGAGGCCCTCAAGGTACAGCATTCCCAGATTGTATGCATCCTCCGGAGATTCCGAAATGTTCTCTAGGGCCAGGTTCGCAGCCTTGGCTGCCTCATCGATGCGATTAAGTTCGAAAAGGGCGACTGCGCGGCCCACATTCGCTGCAGGATGATCCTTATTGAGGAACCAAGCCTGCTGGAAAACTGTGAGGGATTTTTCCCATTCTCCCATGGAAGCAAGGGATTTGCCGATAAAGATGTAAGCCGTATAATCCTGGGGGTCAAGGTCTATTAGTTTCTTGAAACTGGCAATGGCGGCAGGGTAGTCCTGCATTCCGCCGAGTGCTGCACCCAGGGTGCGATATGGCATTTTAATCGTGGAATCCACCTTTATTGCCATTTCCGCTGTATCTGCAGCCTCCCTGTAGTCTTTCATCATTAAGAATCCGTAAGCTATGTCCGTCAAGAGCTCGGGATAGTTAAGAGCCATGGACCTGGCACGCCTGAGCGCGATGCCGGCGAGTTTATGCCTTCTTGACATAGCATAAAACATACCCAGGTGCCGAAGCTCTGCGCTTTCCTCACTGATCTGAGCCAACAATAGGCGGAGCGCGTTGGTGGCGGATTCCGTATCTCCTCCGAAATAATGCGCTGAAGCAAGGCCAAGCAAGCTTCCGGGATCCAGTGTTTCCTGGGATTTAAGGTGAGCTTTGAATACCGACTTGGCTTGATCCAGTTGGCCATCGGCAATCAGGGAGAAAGCCTTTTGGGCATCAGGCTTTATCCCCTGGTTTAGCCTTTTCTTTCGTGCCATATGTATCATTCTCCCAGCTCTTACATCCTACCGGACAGCCCGGACGGCGAAGCCGATAGCATGGGTGGTTTCTTTTCCACCAAAGTATAACTTATCGGTATCAGTAGGTAAAGCCTTCCAAACATGAACCTTAAGGACGCAGTGTAAAAGAAACGCAGGGCATAAGAAATCTTCTACTGTCAACTGAGTTATCAGAAATCACGAAAATAATCGCATTATTTGGAGTGCAGCACAAAGGAACTAGTTAAATATCAAGCGAAAAACCTTATCGACAGTCCGCTTCAGGTTGCTTATAACTCGAGAATCTCTCCTGATCTGTCTTCTATTGATAGCCATCTATATCGTTGTGCGCGAACACTAACAGCGTTTCAATAGACATCGTCAATAGATTCCCCGATACGTGTTAGTGCTGGTTTCCCAGTATAAGGTAATGCTCGTCTACAATTGTATAAAGAGAGGTGATGGGTGAACATAGCTTACCGTAGGTTGGGAGCGTATTGGCGTTACGGATTATGAGACCACAAGGAGGTTGGCGAGATTGTTCCTTTACGAGTATGAATTGGCTAAGGCATCTGATATCTTGACGAGAGAGCTCTTCAAACTGAAGCCGGGGGAGACATTTGTCATTACTGCCGATACAGAGAGCAACTTGCGGGTTGTAAACGCTACGGCAGCAGCAGCGCATTCAGTTGGCGCGAAACCCATGGTTATACTGCTTGCTTCGCCTTTAGGGGTGTCGGAAGCAGCAGACCCTATGCTGCCTGTAGAATCGCTGACCGCTGCACTGTCAGAAGCCGACGCATGGGTTGAGTTTAATAACCAGTGGCTCTTGTATTCTACTCCATATAATAGGGCAATGAAGGCAAGCAAGAAGCTTCGATATCTGAACCTGGTAGGCATGAATGAAGAAATGATGGTTCGCCTTATCGGCAGAGTGGATTATCCGGTGCTGGGCGAGTTTCTCCAAAAAGTCTATGACATGACAGTGAAGGCGAAACGTTTCAAGTTCACAACACCTGCAGGTACAGACTTGGAGTTTGAGGGTGACCCTGAAAGACGTATCAGCCTTTCAAAAGGGTACGCAGATCAACCCGGTTCTCACTTCTTAGCAGGGCAGATATCCTTTGCTCCCAAGTTTGATACCATCAACGGGACTCTCGTATTCGACGGATCAGTTGATCCCCCTCTCAGAAAGCTTGAACAGCCGATTGTCATGACGATTGAAGAAGGCGTAATCGTCAAGGTTGAAGGCGGTAATGAAGCCAGGGAATATGAGATGTGGCTTGACAGCTGGAATCACCCGCAGATGAGAAGGCTAGCCCACGCTTCCTGGAGCTTCCATCCCAATGCCAAGCTCACAGGGAACATTGTCGAAGATGAAAGAGTATGGGGGGCAACAGAGTGGGGCATAGGTGCTGTCGGTCCTATCTTCTCCTTCCAGGAAGAGCCAATCCCCGCACCTTCTCACAGCGACGGGATATGCATGAATACCTCAGCCTGGATAGACGGTGTGCAGCTTCTGGACAATGGCAAGGTTGTGCATGAGGAATTGCGTGAACTCGCAAAGAAGCTTGGAAAGGAATAAGGAGGCAGACGGAAAGAGTTAAGAGCCTGTAGAGCGGGAGGGAAGGACTGCAATGAGCGACGCGTTAGTCAGCACCTTCTTTGAGTTAGTGAGAATCGACAGCGAATCCGGGAAGGAAGATGAATTCCTCCTATATCTCAAAAGGCTGTTGGAGGAGGAATTCAAAGCAGACTGCCGCCTTGACCGTTATGGCAATCTGATCTCCTCGTTCCCCGGCAAAGATAGCAGCGCATTGCCTGTTCTGTTCGGGTGCCACGCTGACACTGTGAGTCCGGGGACAGGAATCGAACCTGTCTTAGAAGGCGATACTATCCGGTCTAAAGGCGAGACTGTTCTTGGAGCCGATAATAAAGCAGGCATAGCTGAGTTGATTGAGGCGATAAGAACAGCTGACCGTCATCCTCCTCTGGAAATCGTAGTTACAAAAGAGGAGGAAACCGGGTTGAAAGGTTCACGTAATCTGGATTTTTCCCAGATTACGGCTAAAGTCGGTTTCGTCGTTGACGGAGACGTGTTAGATACAGTCGTCATTGGCGGTCCTTCCCATATGTTGATTGACGTTGAAATAACAGGAAAGGCAGCGCACGCCGGGATGGAGCCAGAAAAAGGGATTTCTGCGATAAAGGCAGCCAGCTTCGGTATTGCAATGCTGAAAGAAGGGCGCGTTGATGATGAGACTACTGTCAATGTAGGGATAATCCAAGGAGGGCAGGCAAGAAACAGTGTTCCCGACAAAGCAGAAGTGAAGGCGGAGTGTCGCAGCTTAAACCACGAGAAGTGCCTTGCCCAAGGTGAACTGATTAAAGCTGTATTCGAGGTAGCTGCCAGGGCGGTGGGAGCGAAAGCAAAGATTGAGTCTGAGCTTGCTTACAAGGCAGTCAGCATTCCCGAAGATACAAAAGTTGTAGAGATTGCGAAGCAAGCTGTGGCTTCTGTAGGTATAACCCCCAAGGTAAAGGTTATCTGTGGTGGAACAGATGCTTCCATCTACAATGAAAAGGGTATCCAGTGTGTTGTAATAGGCACAGGTGTACAGCAGGAACATACTACAGACGAGTGTATTGCTGTATCTGACATGGAGAAGGCGGTTAAGATGATCCGCCGGATCTTTAATGAAACCAGTATGTAAGTGTATCAACGCGAGTTCCTCAGTCTGAAACCCGAAATAAGCAAAGATAAGGAGGTCAGTAGGATGAGGATCTGGAAAGGTCACCGCAGAGCAAGAGTTCTGTCCATATTCTTTCTTGCAGTACTGCTTGCACTGATAGGAAGCAGTACTGCGGGAGGACAGACTGTCAGGCGTGAAGACTCGATTGTTCGGGAGTCAGGGTCTTTCCCGCTGTATCCTGACCCAGCGGTGGGCAACGGTAATGTCGAGTGTATTGCCCTAGCCAATTTGTATGATTCACTTGTTTTCCCACATCCGACTAAAGGCATTATCCCGCACTTAGCCACGGAATGGACTGTATCAACCGACGGGTTGAAATATACTTTCAAACTGCGGCAAGGCGTCAAGTTCCATAACGGTGATGAGCTCACAGCTGAAGATGTTGAGTTCAGCGTGAAACGCCTGCTTACAATAGGCGAAGGGTTCGCTTACCTGTTTACCGATGTAGCTGACGTGCGGGTGGCAGACGACTACACCGTGGAGTTCACCTTATCGAAGCCCTTCGGTCCGTTTGTGGAAGCGCTTCTAAGGTTGTACATACTGAACAAAGATCAGGTCATGGCTAACATCGAGAAGCCTGGCATGTACGGTGAATTCGGCGACTACGGCAAGAGATGGCTTCTCACAAACGATGCAGGCAGCGGCCCTTATAAGCTAATCGAAATGAGACTTGAGGAGTACCTGCTTGCAGAGAAGTTCGAAGAGTACTGGGGTGGCCACGAAGAGGATGCTCCCAACTACTTCCAGTTAATCGCCAGTTACGAACCGGTCACAGTAAGGACAATGCTGGCTCGTCGTGAGTTGGAGATTACGGACATGTGGCAACCTATGGAGAGCCTTCTTGCAGCAGCTAAGATAGAAGGGATACACCTCGCTTATCTGCCCAACGGCCAGAACCTGCAGATCATGCTCAATACAAAGAAGGCGCCGACGGACTGCATACACTTTAGAAAAGCGCTTGCATACTGCATGGACTATCAAACGGCTGTAGATAAGATCTTTATAGGCTCAATAAGAAGCCAAGGTCCTGTTCCGTCCATGCTCCCGGGACACAAGAAAGACCTGTGGGTGTATGAGAGGAATATGGAAAAGGCTAAAGAAGAAATACAAAAGTCGAAATATTATGATCAGCTTGACAAGTATCCGATTCAGATCTCTTGGTCCGCAGATGTCGCCGAAGAAGAAAAGATATCACTTCTCCTGCAAGCTAACGCTGCTGAACTTGGCATAAAGGTCGAGATTCAGAAGAAGCAGTGGGGTCAGATTATCGCTGATGCCCAGACGAAAGAGACTACGCCTCATGGAAGCATCATGTTTGTGGGAACTCACTACCCTGAGGCAGGTTCTATGCTCAAGTCAAGGTACCATTCGAGCACAGCCGGAACCTGGGAACAGCAGGAATGGCTGGAGGATCCTGAAATCGACAGGCTAATTGATGAAGCCCTTATGACCACGGACAGAGAAAAACGCTTTGACCTCTATGGAGAAATCCAGGAGCGCATCGTTGAACTCTGCCCCACCATCTGGCTGGTTGACCACTGCGAGATACGTGCGTACCAGCGCGCGTACCTGGATTGGCCTTTGGCTGACTACGTGGAGGCCGGAGGTCAGATTGTGTGCCCGACATTGGGATACTTCGACTATTTCCGTGACATGAGGATATATCCGGAGAAAAAGGCAGAGATGCTCGGCAGATAATGCCTCACGATTGCTGCCGGTGAGCTAGCCATGCCCTAGTCAGTAAGTCAGTGTGGGGCCCTCATAAACAGGGCCCCCGGCTTAGGAAGGGGGACGCTTGATGGGTAGGCTGAGGTCATACATTTTGCGCCGTCTGCTGCAAGCCATATTTGTGCTGCTTGGCCTGTCAATGCTGATCTTTGTCATCTCGAGGATGGTGCCAGGCGACCCTGCACGGATGGCACTGGGCCCAAGGACCCCGGAATGGGCTGTGGAGAACCTAAGGAGGCAACTGAATCTTGATAAACCGCTGCCTGTCCAGTACGGATTGTGGTTATCGAAGGTCGTCCGCGGCGACCTAGGCGAATCCCTGGTGACGAGGCGGCCTGTAACTCATGACCTTAAAGACTTCTTGCCGGCCACTATGGAGTTGATATTCATCGCGGCGGTAATAGAGATCATTGGCGGTATTTTGCTGGGTGTGCTTGCCGCAAGGTACTCGCAGACGTGGTTCGATGGGTTTACGAGGATCCTTGCGTACCTTGGAGTGGCTACTCCTTCATTCGTATGGTCTATCCTGTTTCTCCTCCTCTTCAGCTATGTCTGGCCCATATTCCCGACAACAGGCAGGCTCAGCCCATGGATTCCTATGCCTCCGAGAGTCACAGGCATGGTCATACTGGATAGTCTGCTATCAGGTAATCTCTCCACTGCCTGGGACTGCTTTATGCATCTGGTTTTGCCCGCAGTCTCCCTGGCAATGTACGGAATGGCTCAGGCTGCAAGGATTACCCGGTCAAGCATGATTGAAAACATGGAGAAGGACTCGGTCTACGCCAATATCGCTTCAGGAATCCCCCCGAGGGTAATAATGACGAAGTATATCCTTAAGCCATCCCTGATACCCAGCGTGTCAGTGATGGCTTTAGATATCGCAGCCATGATCGTCAATGCTTTCTTGGTCGAGGTGATATTCAACTATCCCGGTCTGTCGCGCTACGGGTTGAGTGCAATGCTCAACAAGGATCTCAACGCAATAGTGGCTGTAATACTTGTCCTTGGACTTTTGTTTGTCATTATGAATATCGTTGTCGACTTTATTGTGGCACACCTAGACCCCCGAATCAGCCTGACAGGGGGGACATAATATGAAGAACGACACCGCATTATTGTCGAGGCAGACGAGATGGGAGGGAGTCCGTCGCTCCTGGTACAAGTTTTCCAGGAGCAAGGTGGCTATTGTCGGGCTCGTTGTGGTCCTCGTGACTATAGCTGCAGGTGTCTTTGCTCCTTTTGTTGCTCCGTATCCGCAGCACGCCCGCGCTTTTGTGGACTATGCAAACGCCATGCGGCCGCCGTGCCGCGAGTATTTGCTGGGTAGCGATCCAAGCGGCCGTGACATACTGAGTAGAATCATCTTTGCAATAAGGGGCGCGCTTAAGATGAGTGTCGGTGTGCTTTCCGCTGTGGTGCCGTTCGGTGTGATCGTTGGCCTAGTGGCAGGCTACCACAGAGGCACACGTCTTGAAGCTGTCATCATGAGAATAACCGATGTCTTCCTGGCTGTGCCGCCGCTCCTCCTTGCATTGGCAATATCGTCTGTCCTGAAACCCAATTTGTTCAACGCAATGATGGCTGTGTCCGTATCTTAGTGGCCTTGGTACACCCGCTTGGTCTACAGCATGGCTTCTTCTATACGCAACGAGTTCTACGTCCAGGCTGCTGAATTGGTCGGGGCAAGTAAAACGCACATAATCTTTAGGGAGATACTGCCTAATTGCCTGCCCCCCATATTCACCAAGATGACGCTGGACGTAGGGTTTGTCATATTGCTCGGTGCCTCCCTCAGTTTTGTTGGATTAGGTGAGCAACCGCCTGTGCCGGCATTAGGCACCATGGTTGCTGACGGTGCCAAGTACATGCCTGAGCAGTGGTGGGTTTCTGTATTTCCCGGACTTGCAATAATGGTGATAGTGCTCGGTTTCAACCTATTGGGTGACGGGATAAGGGACATGATGAGCACTGAGGAGGCCTAAGGGATGGCTGAGGTTCTCTTAAACATTGATGACCTGCACATAGGATACCGTGTGTATAAAGGCACCTTAAAGGTTCTAGACGGTATTCGACTGGTGGTGCATACAGGGGAGAAAGTAGGAGTCGTGGGGGAAACCGGCTGTGGCAAGACAACTACTATGCGAGCGGTAATGGGGATTCTCCCGCGTCAGGCGATAATCAAGGGAGGCAGGATCACTTTTAAAGGAAAAGACGTCATGGTATGTGGACCTCAAGGTATACGCACGGTTCGCACAGACGGCATGTCCATGATATTCCAGGATCCGACTGCAGCTTTGAACCCTGTGTTTACCGTCGGAGAGCAGCTGGCAGATGTCATTAAGTACTCGCATGTAGGTCGCGGGCTCGAGCGGCGGGGAGCACAACAGGCCATAACAGCGATGTCTATTGAAGCGTTGAAGCAGACTGCTCTCCCGGACCCTCAGCGCATTATCACCAACTATCCTTTTCAGCTGAGCGGTGGTATGAGGCAGCGGGTTTGTATCTCCATGGCCTTGGTAACAGCACGCGATTTGCTGATAGCCGATGAACCTACAACTAATCTTGATGTGACAATCCAAGATCAGGTGCTTCGCCTTATCAAGCAGCTGGTCGAAGAGAAAGGCATGTCTCTCATACTGGTTACGCACTCCCTAGGGGTAGCCCGGATGATGAGCGACAGGATTTACGTGATGTATGCCGGAAATATTGTAGAAGCAGCCCCCACTGAGAAAGTGTTTGGCAACCCGCTTCATCCGTACACTCAAGGGTTACTGCGTTCTGTACCAAAGCTGACCGGGGAAGGCATAGGTTTCGGTATTCCAGGTAGGATCCCGGATTACTTCAATCCTCCTGCCGGGTGTCGTTTCTATCCCCGCTGTGACTTCCGGCTGCCTGAGTGCGAAAACGAAAAGCCGGAGCTGTATGAGACAGATGAAGGGCATTATGTCGCTTGCTTCATCCACCGATAGTGCCAAGGCTCTACAGGGTTCAATTGGAGGTGAAGGGGTTGCCCGAAGATATCTTCGTAATTGAGCAACTCAAAAAGTATTTCGCCACTGACGACAAGACGAAGTACGTAAAGGCAGTGGACGGTGTTGATCTTGTTTTGCGAAAGGCTGAGGTCCTAGGTGTGGTGGGTGAATCCGGTTCCGGCAAAAGCACCATTGCGTATACTGTTATGGGGATGTATGAACCTACATCAGGCAGAATACTGTTCAAAGGGCGAGACATTTCCTCTAGGGCTACGAAACGGCCCATGGAAGTGAAAAAGGAGCTTCAGATCGTTTTTCAGGACCCCAGCACATCTTTGAATCCGCAACGCACTATCGCTCAAATACTGGGTCTGCCTCTCAGAGTACACAAGCTTGCGGATTCAAAAGGCATAACGGATAAAGTGGTAGAATTACTCAATATGGTGGAGTTGTCAGAAGACTATCTTTACAAGTATCCCAGGGCTCTGGGCGGGGGTGAGAGGCAGCTGATTGCGATTGCAAGGGCTCTGGCTACAAGGCCCGACCTTATGATACTTGATGAGCCTACGTCAGCTTTGGATGTTTCAGTGCAGGCTAAGATCATTAACACCTTGATCAGGCTGCAGTCCGAGCTGGGTATGTCTTATTTGTTCATAACCCATGACCTCAGCCTGATGCGGAACTTGGCTCACAGAGTAGCCATAATGTATCTTGGCAAGGTAGTAGAAGTAGCTCCTACGCAGGAGTTTTTTGAGGCGCCTCTTCATCCTTATACGCAGATGCTGCTGTCATCGATTCCCGTTGTGTCAGAGGTAGAGGATGCTCTAAAGCCTGAGAAGGTTATTGCTCGCGGTGAGATCCCAAGTCCGGTGGATGTACCTTCAGGATGCAGGTTTCACACCAGATGTACGTTGGTAATGGATGTCTGCTGTCAGGAGGAACCTGACATGGTTAGGATTGGGTCAGACCGCTTCGTGTCTTGCCATCTTCACACTAAATGAGCATATACTTCTACATCTTCCGTTGTTTCTCTGTATAGTTGAGATAAGGAGCTTGAATAAGTGACGTTCGGCTTCATTTTTGATATTAGAAGATACTCAATCTATGACGGGCCGGGGATCCGCACAGCTGTATTCTTCAAGGGATGCCCTGCAAGGTGTCTTTGGTGCCACAACCCAGAAGGACAGGAGTTTGCCAGGGAGATTATGTTCTGGCAAAAGAGATGCTCAAGGTGCGGAGCGTGCTACAAAGCCTGCCCGTCAGGGGCGATTAGAAATGTACACGGATATCCTGTTGTTTTAAGAGAGGTATGTTCGGCGTGCGGTGAATGTGTCGAAGCATGCCCGTTTTCTGCAAGAGCGCCGGTAGGGCGAGATGTTACCGTAGACCAGGTGATGCAAGAGATCGAGCGTGATAAGGTCTTCTACGACGAGTCTAGCGGAGGTGTGACTTTCAGCGGCGGTGAACCTTTGGCGCAACCTGAATTCTTGGAGGCCCTCCTTGCCGCGTGCCGCGCGGTGGACATCGATACTGCCGTGGACACGAGCGGGATTGCAGAACAAAAGCACATTCAGAGGATTCTGCCTTTGGTTGATGTCTGGTTGTACGATTTGAAGACAGTAGACCCGGTTCGACACATGGAGGTCACAGGGTGTGTTGTCGATCCGGTCCTCGAAAACCTTAGACTCCTAACTGATAACGCAGCTACGGTTATCTTGCGCATTCCCATAATCCCGGGAGTGAATACGGATACCGGGGGCCTTGATTTAATGCGAGAATTTATCTCTTCTCTGGACAAAAGCAGCTTGGACCGTTTGGATTTACTTCCGTACCACGAAATCGGACTGGACAAATACCTCCGCCTTGGAAGGGAGTATACGCTTAAGGTAGAAAAAGTGCCTACGAAAGAGGAGATCGGGCGTATTGCTGATTTCTTCAGAAAAACCGGACTTCAGGTTAAAGTAGGGGGATGATCGCCATGACTGAGCGAGTCCGTAAGCTCCGCCATGAAAGCCTTGAGGCGATTCCTTACATTTCAACTGAAAGAGCAGAGCTCATCACTGAATTCTATGAGAATAACCGGATTCATTCCGCGCCGATTACGCGAGCCCTTGCTTTTAAGTACCTTCTTGAGAAAAAGAAGATTTGCATAAACAGCGGCGAGTTAATCGTCGGAGAAAGAGGGCCTGCTCCTAAGGCAACACCTACATATCCTGAGCTTTGCTGCCATTCTCTTGAAGACCTTGAAATCCTGCATACGCGCGAGAAGATACCTTTTGCTGTATCTCCTGAAACGAGGCAAGTTTACCAAGAGAGGATCATTCCGTTCTGGGAAGGCAGGTCAATTCGAGACCTAATCTTCTCTGAGATGACGGAAGAATGGATCGCCGCCTATGAAGCAGGCGTCTTCACTGAGTTCATGGAGCAGCGGGCACCTGGCCATACCGCGGCTGATGACAAGATCTATAAGAAAGGGTTCAGGAAGATACGGCAGGAGATAAGGGAGAGCCTGGCACGGTTGGATTGGTTTGGTGACCCTGAAGCCCAGGCCAAGGCAGAGCAGCTAAGGGCGATGGATATAGCTGCTGAGGCGATATGCATATACGCACGGCGGCATGCAGCAGCTGCCCGTGAACTTGCATCAAAAGAGCCGGATCCGGTGCGTAGGGAAGAACTCTGTAGGATCGCCGAAGTGTGTGAATGGGTCCCTGAGAATCCTCCGCGAAACTTCTGGGAAGCGCTGCAGGCCTACTGGTTCGTACATGTGGGAGTCATTACTGAGCTGAATACGTGGGACTCCTTCTGTCCAGGCAGACTCGATCAGAACCTCTATCCCTTCTACAAGAAAGGGTTGGAAGAGGGGACCCTTACGGAAGATGAGGCTCGCGAACTCCTTCAGTGCTTCTGGATCAAGTTTAACAACCACCCTGCACCTCCCAAGGTCAAGGTTACGGCGGCTGAGAGTAGCACGTACACCGACTTTGCAAACATAAACTTGGGTGGGCTTACGCCGGGTGGGCAAGATGCAGTCAATGACCTTACCTACCTGATACTCGATGTGATAGATGAGATGAGACTGGTCCAGCCCAGCACTAACATACAATTGAGCGCGAAAAATCCGGACCGATTCCTAAAGCGCGCCCTTAAGATAGTGCGGGAAGGCTGGGGCCAGCCCTCTGTATTCAACGCTGACATGGTAGTCCAGGAACTGCTTAGGCAAGGTAAATCAGTGGAGGATGCGCGATGCGGTGGCACCAGCGGATGCGTGGAGACAGGGGCATTCGGGAAGGAAAGCTACATCCTCACAGGCTATCTCAATCTGCCTAAAATCCTTGAGCTTACGCTCTTTGACGGTGTAGACATGCGCACCGGGAAACAAGTCGGGCTGCGAACCGGGAACGCATCTAGTTTCAGATCTTTTGATGAAGTATGGAATGCCTTCCGTACACAATTGAATTATTTTGTGGATGTGAAAATCCGAGGCAACAATGTGATAGAAAGGATCTTTGCACGGCATATGCCTGCGCCGTTCTTGTCGAGCATAATTGACGATTGCATTGCAAATGCGAAGGATTACAATGACGGGGGAGCTCGGTATAACAGTACATATATCCAGGGAGTAGGAATAGGAACGATAACTGACAGCCTGTCTGCTATCAAACACCATGTGTTCGAGTGGAAAGACATCACCATGGATAGGTTGTTGGATGTCCTGCGCCATAACTTCCAGGGGGCAGAGGAGATTCGCCACATTCTCTTAGAAGAGACTCCCCGGTACGGCAATGATGATGATCGTGCAGATGACATAATGCGCAAGGTGTTCCTTGCCTTTTTCAATGAGGTGGATGGAAGGCCGAATACTAAAGGAGGACACCACAGAATAAACATGCTTCCTACCACGTGTCACGTATATTTCGGCAGTGTAACCGGGGCGACGCCCGACGGACGATATGCGTGGCAGCCTCTTTCTGAAGGGATTTCTCCTGTGCAAGGCATGGACCGCCGTGGACCTACTGCAGCGCTGAAATCTGCAGGGAAGATGGATCATGTGCTTACCGGTGGGACGCTTCTGAACATGAAGTTCACTCCAAGCTTGCTAGAAGGCGAGGAAGGTATCACGAACCTGGCTCACCTGGTGAGAGCCTACTTCAAGTTAGGAGGCCATCACATCCAGTTTAACGTGGTGAGCGCAGAGACTCTCCGCGACGCAAAGAGACACCCGGACCGCTACAGAGATCTGATAGTGCGAGTAGCCGGGTACAGCGACTACTTCTGCGATTTGCCCGGTGCCTTACAAGACGAGATTATTGCGAGGACGGAACACAGTTCGTTTTAGGCGTCTTTATGATTAACGTCTGGGATCACTTCTCGGGATGGAATATGTCGATGACTCTCTTTTAGAAGGAGGCACGGTGCGAATTGTCCGGCAAGCGAATAATGTGGATCAACCCAATCGGGTCGAGCGTCTTGGATGAGCCTATAGAACGTCTTTTGGTTAATGCGAAACAACCGGACACCCATATCCATGTTGTATCTTTAAGGGAAGGTCCTTCACACCTAAACTACCATTCTTATGAGGCTTGCGTTCTTGTAGACGTTTTGAGATTAGTGAAACAGGCGGAAGATGAAGGGTATGATGCGGCAATTATCGGTTGTTTCTACGATACAGGCCTATGGGAAGCACGGGAAATAACTGATCGGCTGGTAGTGACAGCCCCATGTGAAGCCTCCATTCACCTTGCCACCACCCTAGGCAAGCGAACATCTGTCATTGTCAGCAAAGCCGAATGCATCCCAAAAATGGCGGACAATGTATTGCGTTATGGCTTTAGGGAATCTGTCGTATCGTTCAAATCCGCAGGCCTCGAAGTCCACGAATTTCAGAAAGAGGCAGAGTACACAAAAGATAAACTCAGAATGCTAGCCTCTCAAGCTGTAGAGAGTGACATGGCTGAGGTGATTGTCCTAGGGTGTACCGCGCAATTCGGTTTTTTCCGAGAGCTTCAGGAGGAAATAGGAGTTCCGGTAATCGATGCTGTCATGGCTTCGTTGAAATATGCAGAGCTCCTGATTGAGCTGAGAGATACGTTCGGTTGGAATCATAGTAAGGCCTACACGTACCAAGGCCCTCCTGCCGGAGAGATCAGACTGTAGAATCGGCATCGGGTTTGAGCATTGTACTACAAAGAGCAATGAGATACTTAAATAAGTTGCCGTCTCCGAAAGGGTCCTCTTGAAGCAGATCTCGGATCTTTTGCAGTCTGTATCTCAATGTGTTTACATGGATAAAAAGTCTCTTTGCTGCCTTTTCGGTGTATAAGCCTTCCCAAATATACACTAACATCGTGTCCAGTAGTTCGCTTTTGTAGCGATCATCGTAATCTTTGACGACTTTGAGAATCTGTCTCCCGTAACCCCTACCTGAAGGGCTGTTTGCCAGTTGCTCTGCCAGGGACAGATGCTGTATATCTTCGTAGTATACTACCGTGACCAAGCTATCAGGATTTCTTAGTTTAGGAGGCAGTATCTCATAGAGGCGGATAGCTTCACAGGCTTCGTTGTAGCTGCCATGGAGATGTTCAAAGCTCGGCTTATGAAGCCCAACACCTACAACAATGCTTTCTCTGAGAGAGCCTTCGATGTGATCCACGAGTCTTTTGACGAATCTTTTTCTACCTTGCGACGGATTTTCGTTTGAGCATTCCGGAATTGCTACGATTCTGTTGTGCCTTGTAAGACAAATGATGTCCTTGTCAAGCGTCTTTAGACTCTGGTGGATGTATCGCGCGATCTCATCTTTTCCAATAGAGTCGGCGACAGTTATTGCGATTACATATCCCTTGTTGTGCAGGTTAAGTCCGAGAAGTTTCGCCCTTTCCATTATGATGTCAGGCGATGCCGGCTTCCCACTGAGCAAATCTATTACAAAGTCATGTTGATATCTTGCATGTCGTAGGTATTCTCTTTCCCTTTGTATGTGCAGCAATTCGTACATTCTCAGCGCCATTGAGATGAATGTTAACGTACTCTTGTTAACAGCGCTTCCCGGGTCTTCTCTGATAAGTAGATAGTTTAGAAGTTGACGTTGGGTGTTTTTCACTTGGCAAAGCAAGATAGTAACCTCGTCGACAGGAAGGTGGATTTCCACAATCCCATCGTTTACTGTATCGTAGTCGCCTAGTTCATACTTCTCGCGACACTTCTCTAGCTGCTCTAGAGAGACGGTCTTGACGCCTGCAGGCACGTAGCCCTCCAGCTTCTCAAATCCGGGGCTGAGAAGCACTACTGCTCTGTTTAGGATTTCCGAGAGACATCCGATAATGGAGTCAGCGGGACCAGGCTCTTCTGCTAAGTTCAGAGCGTGAGTTGCAGCGATAATATCTGTGGAGAATTTACGGAAGGTCAATTCTTCGGTTATCGGCATTATCAGGTCTGAGTAGGTCATAGTCGGGTCGCGGACCCAAAACAAAGGTAAGGCAAGTCTTTCTGCGGCGTCTATCAGGTCTCCGGAGAGAGACTCAAGATACCGCCCTGTATAGAAGATTACAAGACCTGCTCCGCCCGACTTTGCCAGGTCCTCTACTAATTCCACTTGCATCTTGGGATTATCCCTGACGCCAAAGAGAGCTGTTACTGCCAGTTCACCTCCACGAATCCAGGAAGACGCGTCAGGAACTTCAAGGACGCTGACTGTTTCTATTTGCCGGTCAAGCCCGTCTTTACCTGCCAGTAAGATGCACTTATCAAAGTGCCCCAGTTCCATTGCGTGTCGAACCGTAAAGCCCATCTTCTCCCTCCTTTCTGTCTTTGGGAGAGTAAGACGAGTATCTGTTTCGTGGAGTTAATAAATACGCGATAGATCAATATTCGTAATGCATGACTTTTCATCCTCTATACCATGAAGTGCAATGCGCAACACGAGGCAATCCTCATGCTGCAAGCTCTGACATAATGCAATGTGATGAATTGCAGAATACGGAATCAGCCCTCAAGAACACACTTATTCGATGAAGGCAGGAATGCATGAAGAGGCTTACAGTGTGATACCGGAGAAGACTTCACAAGGAGGTGTGCCAGGCTGGTGTTGACCGCCGCCGCCCCGTTCCTATCGTATTGCAGAATTATAATCTTTTGCTTTCGTCCGGTGAACGTAAGTCAGGAATGTGCCTAAGACAAATCGCTACTCCCATCACTGCGAGGTACACTACTTTTTGCCACGGAAGGCGGCATAGCAATCCGATTATCGGTAGGCAGCCTGAGGCTATCAGAGATGCTTGTGCAATACTGCGCAGGAAGTAGTAAAGTACAAGCCACAACACGCCTGTAGGTACCACTACTATCGGTGCAGTAAGAACGCATGAGCCGAAGAACGTGGCTATCGCTTTCCCGCCTTTGAATCCAAACCAAATGGGCAAGATGTGCCCGATGACTGCGGAAGCTCCTGCTGCCATCTGACCTGCCGGGCCTGCTATTAAAAGGCCGGTGAGTGTGGCAGCCATCCCTTTTGCAACATCTAAAGAGGCAACCAAGGCGCCGTACCTTTCACCCAGCAACCTTCCGACATTCAATCCTCCGGCTGTGCCGGAGTTGTATTTGCGTACATCGATTCCTCGAACAGCTCGACCTACAATTACCGCAAAGGATATGGATCCTACGAAATAGCCTACAATTGCAGCCAGAAGGAGCTTCACAGGCAAGACCTCCTCCAATCTCACTATGCCTCAAGGGACTCAGAGTCTGCATCAGCAGTGACAAGCTTAGCGTAAAGGCCTCCGAGTTTCAGGAGTTCCTCATGGGTTCCTTGTTCCGCTATCTCGCCTTCATCCAAGACAACGATTCTGTCAGCATGCCGGATCGTGGATAAGCGGTGAGCAATGACTATGGTTGTTCTGCCTCCCACGAGTCTTTCGAGGGCAGCTGCAATCTTAGCCTCTGTCTCCGTATCCACTGATGATGTGGCCTCATCCAAAATAAGGATGGGTGCGTTGTAAAGCAGCGCTCTTGCTATTGCTAGTCTTTGTTTCTGTCCGCCTGACAGCCTGACTCCACGTTCCCCTATATGGGTGTCGTACCCCTTGGGCATCTCGCGGATAAACTCGTCAGCTTCTGCGGCAATAGCAGCTTCTACAATGTCTTCTAAAGATGCTTCCGGGCTTCCATATGCAATGTTTTCAGCGACTGTCCCGTTGAATAAGAACACATCTTGCAGCACCATACTGATGTGCTTTCGGAGAGATGAGACCTTGATCCTTCGAACATCTATCCCATCCACCAGAACACGTCCTTCTGCCGGATCATAGAACCTGGGGATGAGATTAGCCATGGTGGTTTTTCCTACTCCGGTAGGCCCGACCAATGCCACCATTTCGCCGGGCTTGATTTCGAGACTGATGTTCTTAAGTACCGGGATTCCGTCGTAGTCGAAGGCGACGTTATCGAAGACTATGTGTCCCTTTACCGTCTTGACTTCTATAGCACCAGGAGCATCATGTATGTCCGGTTCTATGTCAAGGACCTCGAAATATCTGTCTGCTGCAGCGAGAGCCTGCTGAAGAGACTCGTTAAGCCTGTTAAGCTGCATGATAGGCTGATAAAATAAAGAGACATAGAGCAGAAACCCGGTGATGTCAGCAATAGACATCTGGCCTCTGATTGCCATCAGGCCGCCGAACAAAACCACTGAGATTGTGCCGAGGCCTGCGAAGAAGTCAATGCCCCCGTGAAAACAGGCACTTGTTGACACAGCCTTTGTAATAGCCCGGGAGTATACCATAATGCGTTTTCCTACAGATTCCAGCTCCCGTTCCTCTTGAGTGAACACCTGGATCTCCCGCATCCCGGTGAGGTTATCCTGTAGGATTGCGCTAAGATCCCCGAGTTTCGCTTGGGCCCGGCGGAACAGGGGACGGACGTACCGGTTATACATTATGAATCCCAGTATGATAAGGGGGATAGGTGCCAGAGTGTAAAGAGCAAGTCTTGTATTGATTGAAAACAGCACCACAAACACACCGATGACTGTGAGGATGCTGACTATTACTTCCGGAACTGCGTGGGCAATCAATGCCTCAAAATGGCGGGTATCGTTGATTGCCCTGGACATGATCTGTCCTGTCTGAGTTCGGGAATAAAACTTCGGAGACAGCTTCTGGAGGTGCTCGTATATTGCTTTCCTTGCAGCAGCAACACTGCCCCATCCTGCAACGTGAGTTGCCCAGACTTGGAGAGCCCGAAGCGCAGGTTGGAGAAAGTATACCAGAAGTAGTATCAGAGATATGTTAATTATCGGGCGCGTACCGGCGGTTCCGTGGGCGATGCTTTCCTCAATTGTGCTAACCAGGCTTCTTATCAACCAAGGCCCTGCCAAGTTAGCGCAGGTTACCCCTATCATCGCAATAAGGGCCAGAACCATCCACGGCCAGTACTCGCGTGACAATAATATGAGACGACTTATATGCCGCAATGTTGAATCACCTCGTGCTGTTCTCCTATCTATCAGAAAAAGCTCTCGTAAGTACATCCAAAAGTTCATCCGTGGTCGCCCGGCGCCTGGGGATGCCGAAGGATGCTCCAAGTTCATGCTCTTGTGATGCGATCCATTCAAGGTCAGTTAGGCTGAGTCCTGCTTCCCGCAGTGAACTGTATAGACCAACTCTCTTGAACAGTCTTCCGACAGAGTCTTCCAGCCATGTAAGGAGTTTCTTATGTTGAGCCTGTTGCGGATCAGCGGACTCTTGGAAGAAGGATACATCAAAAGCATCTTCATGCTTTGACTCCGTCAATGCCTGCTGAACTCGTGCGAGCCTTGAGGCTGTTTCAGGGTTTTGGCGCGCTTGGACCCAAAGGCCAGGGGCAAGCAGTATTCCAACCATATGGCCATGGGACAGGCCGCACTTGATGCAAAAGTGGACCAAGCCATGGGCGAGGCCTAAGCCTGCATGAGCAAAAGCGATTCCCATCAAGAGGCTGCCCCAGCTTAGTACATCCCGGGTGTGTTCGGTTATTTCGGTTTCAGTGGCGCCTATCAGCGCTTCCGTGCCTTCGGCAAGGTTCAAGAAGCCGGCAATGCCCAGAGCTTGTATCTTGGGAGACGCCTTTTCGTGTGTGATAACTTCAAGCACTTGGGACATGGCATCTACCAAAGACACTATTGTGTGCGAAAGCGGTAGCGAGTCTGTGAGTGCCGGGTCAGCTATTATCATGGCCGGAGGCGGGATATTCCTTATACTCTTCTTTTCGTCTCCCAGCTCTATCACTGCATTATTTGTGCTTTCCGACCCTGTGCCTGATGTAGTAGGCACCGCAATCCAGGGTAGAGCCTTTGCCGGGTCTACAGTCCTTTTGCCCCTTTGGAACGCTGCGATATCCTGCCGGCCTTCTTGATGTGCAAGACCGGCTATAGCTTTGCCTACGTCGAGGGTTGTGCCGCCGCCGATAACAAGCACATGGTTGGCTGCGATTTTGTGGACGGCTTCAATGCCGTCTTTAATTGCTCTGTGATCTGCGCAACCGTGTACCTTATATATGTGGATATCTGATGAAGTCTCTCTGATCGTCTCGAGGAGGTCCTGTATTCCCTGAGACTTGGAACTCGACGCACCGACGACTGCGAGGACCGGCGAAGACAGTCTGTCTATTGCATTCGCCAGGTGCTCTGCGGCTGATCCGCGCCCAAAGATTATGCACTCAGAAGCTTGCGGAAGGGCGGAGCGGTCTAGGACTAATCTGCCTGAAGTCGGATCACGCGTGACCAAGCCGGGTAGATTCCACAGCCCGAACTTGTCTTTCTTCAGTGGTATTTGAGTCATTTAAATCACCTGCTAGGACTTATGTTTCTTTTAGTAAGTGAGAAGCTCACCACTCCCGATATTAACGCAGCAGATCTTGCCTAAATCTATATTACCACGTACCGGGACTGTAGTGTGGTCGTTTTCCCGCCAACTTGCCGGGATACACGGTAGTATCTCTGTTAGCTTAGGCGCTCTAAGTAATGAAGACGGGCGTCTCACGGATCAAATTGCACTGTTTTGCAGCTACTGGTAAAATGTTAAGTGATCTGGCACAAGACCTGCAGTAGTTCATTATACACCGCAAGAGGCAATACTTCCCTAGTTCATGGATTAAGCGAGAATTCGTATTAATCGTAATCTAAACGGCGTACAGACATTTCATTAGCTAAAACACCGAAAAGTCTCTCCTGAGGGGGATCTTGCATGCGAGCTCTGGTATTTGACGGATGTATCAAGGCAGTGGAAATGCCTATCCCGAAACGGGGAAGGGGAGAGGCTTTGATACGGGTTTCTCTTGCCGGTATCTGCAACACCGACATCGAAGTCACCAGGGGTTATCTGGCGTATAAAGGAATCATGGGGCATGAATTTGTCGGTCAGGTAGTTGAAGCGGATAATCCCACCCTTGTCGGCAAGCGCGTTGTCGGCGAGATCAACATAGTCTGCGGTGAGTGCGAGATGTGCCTCAGCGGCAACCCGCGTCACTGCGACAATGTGAAATGCATGGGTATAAACAAGTGGCAAGGCTGCTTTGCAGACTATGTGGTCTTACCGGAAGAGAACCTACATATCGTACCTGATTCAGTCTCGGACAGGGAAGCCGTGTTTACAGAGCCTTTGGCTGCAGGGGTTGAGGTTCTTGAGCAAGTCCATATCCGGCCCGGTGACCTCGTGGCAGTTATCGGCGATGGCAAGCTGGGCCTTCTGACAGCACAGGTAATACACGCCTTTGGACATCGCGTTGTAGTTCTCGGAAGACACAGCGAGAAACTGGCCATAGCAGAGAAGCTGGGCATGGAGGTAGCATTGTCCAAGGATTATGGAGATAGAGTTGACGTGGCTGTTGACTGCACAGGTAATTCATCAGGCATTGAGACTGCCATGGCCATAGTACGCCCCAAAGGAACAATAGTGTTGAAGAGCACCTTTCACCAAGGCGCCCCTATCAACCTTACACCTGTAGTCCGCAATGAGGTTACATGCGTAGGTTCGCGATGTGGGCCCTTCCCGCCTGCCCTGAGGCTTCTCGAGAGGGGAATGGTCTCAACGGAGCCTCTGATTGATGCAGTATTTCCGGCAGATCAAATGACAGATGCCTTGAATGCAGCATGCACCCGTGGAAGTCTAAAAATACTTATTGATTTCGATTCTAATGAGTAAATGTCAACCTTTCAGACTTTTTGATGAGAGAGGAATCTGGCTTGGGGACGTCGAATATTCTCAAAAGTGGTAAGATGTAACAGTGCTCGTCCAAGAACGAGGAGGCTGCAGTTAGAGTTCGGTCTTTGGTGTAGGAAACGGTAATCCATGGATGTAGATGTTATGAGGGAGTGATTTTGTGAGACGAAAACCACTGTTTGTTATGGTAGTTGTTACGCTTTTGGTTATGCTTACAGGTCCTTTAGCTTTAAGTGCGCCGGCCTCGCTTCCGGACAAGTACATGAACGCTGCCCGCATCATGGGAGACTGGTTGATTGAGAATATCGATCCGGTTCTGGGAAGTTGGGCATCTCCGTGGGAGCCGGGCAGAACCGATGCAACCAGTTCGTTCCACGGAATCAGACAGGTTGCCATTCTTTCCGACATTACAGGAGACCCTGTCTATCGCGATGCAGCGCGCAGAGTAGCTGATTCCTGGATAGACAAGGCGTTTATAAGCAGTCTCGACGAGATCAGTGATTGGAATTGGGCTCTGGGTGACACAGTCGGTAAACTGGAGTGGACTGATGAAGACTTTGCTAAGGTCCAGGGAGGGTTTGCCTCCGGATTCTGGGCTGAGAAGGATGGCTACGCATGGGTTCGCAGCCCTGAGACTCCTTTCTGCGCAGGGATTGTCAAGCCTCTCCTAGCGCTTCTCGAGTTTGGAGACGAGTATGACGATGTCATAAAGATTATGTCCGGATGGTTTAATACTGACCGGGTAAACAAAAGGCGTTACTCAGATGATGAGTTGTCATTTTCTGCGTACATGACCTCTCAAAGCTATTCAGATGATGATGGTGACGGTTTTGCAGATATAGATTACATTCTGTGGGGCACCCGCAGGCAATCTGCAGGTATGAACTCCAGGTCCATTTCTGCTTTCCTCGCGCTTGGAATGAAAGACGAGGCGATACAAACCGCAGAGTGGCTCATTAACGTAATGTGGGACGAAGAAGAGGGCCGTTTCGACGCGATATACGACTTTGGTGCAGGTACGAGCCTTTCTCTGGAAGAGTCCGGGGACATAGGATGTGTGAACGCATCCATCGCTTCAGGGCTCTTAACTGTTTACGAGGCTACAGGAGACCGTAAGTACCTCGATTATGCAACCGCCGCACTGGATTGGGTGATCGAACACGAGACCGCGTTTGAAATAACTCCTTGCGGCATCAGGGTATACTTCACGAAACCGGCTGTTTACGGCACGCATCAGGTGGTCGCCGGCTTGGCCCATGCTTATGAAGTAACCGGGCGGACCAATTACCTGGTATACGCCATTGCCGGTGCTGACTGGCTCATAGATCAGATGGAGGATCCGTTTGCAGGATTCGGAAATAACCCCTGGTCTGTGGTTGAAGTTCTTCAAGCCGTTGAAGCAGTTCTCAGCCTTGATGAGGTAATAGGTGCGCAAGAATAGCGCCTTAATTAGAGATCGATCAGACTGCTAGGAGGGAAAGGTAGAAATGGGTAAGAACCGAAAGCCACTGTTTGTGTTAAGTGTCGTTATGGTTATTGGGATGGTGATGGGATCAGTCTCATCAGGTCTGGCTGCAGACAAGCCTAGGATAGCGATTGTGTTTGCCACCGGCGGCCTCGGAGACAAATCGTTTAATGACTCTGCGTACGAAGGCATGCTGCGAGCTGAAAAGGAACTCGGAATAGAGTTCGACCAGGCTGAACCGCAGGCTGTTGCCGAGTACGAGAGCCTCTTGATGAGGTTTGCTCAGACCCGCAGATATGACCTGATCATATCCATAGGTTTTGACCAGGCAGACGCCTTGCAGGTCGTGTCCGGCAGATTCCCGGATCAGAAGTTCGCAATTGTTGATACTGCAGTTGATGCTCCCAACGTAGCGTCATACGTTTACAGAGAGGCAGAGCGTGGATTCGTAGTAGGTGCGGTAGCAGGCCTGATGACCAAGAGGGCAGAGGATCCGCGCATTGTCCCTGACAAGCAGATAATCGGGGTCATCGGCGGAATGGATATCCCGCTTATCCGTGCCAACGTCGCAGGGTACATTGCAGGTGCAAAGTTCGTGAACCCTGAGGTAGAAGTGAAATACTCATACGTCGGAGACTGGGCTGACCCTGCCAAGTGTAAAGAGATGGCCAATGCCATGCTGGATGAGGGCGTAGACGTCATCTGGCTCGCAGCAGGCCGTTCAGGCCTCGGCGGAATTATGGCAGCAGAAGAGCGCAACCGCTTCGCAATTGGCGCTGACGTAGACCAGGGATACCTTGCTCCTGACCACATCCTGACCAACGGAATGAAGCTTGTAGACAATACAGTCTTCATGGCCATTGAAGCAGTGCTCAAGGATGAGTTTACACCCGGCACTAACATGCTCGGCCTTAAGGAAGGGGCACTTGGCTATTCACACAACCTGATCCCTGCTGACATAATCGAAGAAGTTGATAAACTGGCAGAAAGAGTCGCATCCGGCGAACTGACAGTGCCTGAGGAAATTGACCAGGTTGATGCTTGGTTGAAAGCCCAGGGGAAATAAGTAGAAACAGCTAAAAGACAACCATAGATCGGTGTATACAGGCGGGGGAGCTTCTTCCCCTGCCTTGTTAGTAGGTATATGCCGAAAAAGGGGTTCACCTGATTATGTATGCCATTCGCATGGAAAACATAACAAAACGCTTTGGCAATGTTGTGGCTAACGACGGAGTGTCTTTTGCTGCAGCTCCGGGTGAGATTCACTGTCTGCTTGGGGAGAACGGGGCAGGGAAGAGCACTCTTATGAAAATCCTGTTCGGCCTTTACCGTCCGGATTCAGGAACGATCTATGTAAACGAGAATCCGGTGAGTTTCGGAGGCCCGCGAGATGCAATATCCCACGGTATCGGCATGGTCCACCAGAACTTCATGCTTGCCGAGCAGCTTACTGTCACTGAAAACATTGTGGCAGGAGATGAGCCCCGGCAAAGGAATGGGCTGCTCGATTACAGACAAGCTCGACGGAACATCTTAGAATTCTCCAAGCGGTACGGCCTGCATGTGGATCCTGATGCCAAAGTAGAAGATATATCCGTGGGGCAGCAGCAGAGGGTTGAGATTCTAAAGGCGTTAATGAGAGGTGCCAGGGTGCTGATTCTTGACGAGCCTACTGCAGTGCTGACTCCCCCGGAAGTCACCGAGCTTTTCGTTGTGATGCGAATCCTTGCAGAGTCCGGTACCACGATCATATTCATTACACACAAGCTCAAAGAGACTATGGAGATATCTGATAAGGTCACTGTGCTCCGAGATGGCAGGAATGTGGGCACCATATACACAGAAGCCTCTACCCCGGAAAGCCTTGTTGAGATGATGGTAGGACGCAGCATTCCTGCACATGACAGTCACCGGACTCCTCCACAGGAGGAAGCCGCTCTGGAGCTTATCGACATATCAGTGGCAGGAAGGTTCGGAGGCCGCGAAAGGCTGCAGAATGTCAATCTGGATGTCAGGTACGGTGAAGTGTTGGGCATTGCAGGTGTTGACGGCAACGGACAGCTTGAGCTCGAGGAGGTCGTAACCGGGCTCACGAAGCCTTCCAAAGGCAGAATCATCATGAACGGCGAAGATGTCACAGGCCTCACCAGCCGGCAGGTTAGAGACAAGGGTGTTGCTTATATACCGTCTGACAGGTTGAGGCGGGGGATGGTCGCATCTTTAAGCTTGTCTCGAAACTCAGTGCTTGGCATGCACCACCATGCCCAATTCAATAAGCGAGGAACTCTCCTGGAAGATATAATCCAAGGACACGCTGAGAGTATTATCTCCCAGTACGATGTACGGGCTGACTCGATCCATCAGCCTATGGGCTCATTATCCGGTGGGAATCAGCAGAAGATGGTGGTAGGCCGTGAATTAGCCAGGCCTCACAGTGTTGTAGTTGCATGTCAGCCTACGCGCGGACTGGACGTAGGCGCCACCCATTACATCAGAGAGAAGATCCTTGAAAGCCGTAACAACGGTAAGGCGGTGCTATTGATATCTGCTGAGCTCGATGAAATCCTTGAGCTGTCTGACAGAATAGCTGTCATCTATGAAGGTCAGATACTTGATGTGCGCCCGGCCGGCGAGTTCACCGAAGCAGAACTGGGCTTCCTTATGACCGGCCAGAGGAACGGAGTGTGACAGATGAGCTTCAGGCAAGAAGTATCAAAGTATGCATACTCAGCTGTTGCAGTGATAATGGCTCTCGTAATCGGCGGGATCCTGATTTGGGCGTCAGGATATAGCGTCCGAGATGCGTATACCAATCTTTTTATGGGAGCTTTCGGAGGAACATACAGCCTGGCCACGACAGTGCTAATGGCAACTCCGCTGCTTTTTACCGGATTATCAGTGGCCTTTGCATTCCAATGCGGTTTGTTCAACGTAGGGGCTGAAGGACAGCTTTACGCAGGTGCGTTCACATCTGCAATAGTGGCATTAGCTCTTTCTCCCTTGCCATCGGTATTACGCGTTACCATAGCGCTTTTGGCAGGTGCAGGTGCAGGTGCGCTCGTAGGTTTTCTGCCGGGATACTTAAAAGCCAAGCTTGGAGCGCATGAGGTTATTACCACGATAATGCTCAACTATATCGCCATTCTGTTTACAACTTTCTTAACGAAGACATACTTTAAGGATCCCGGTCCTGTTGACCAGACAGTCCTCCTTCCTCTGGGTTCAAGGTTGCCTGAGCTAATCAGTGGAACCCGGGTTTCTCTCGGCGTCATACTTGGCATAGTGATCGTTGCTTTTCTCAACCATGTAATGCGCAGAACCGTGCTGGGCTATGAGATAGAAGTGGTCGGACAGAATCCGCGCGCCGCCGAGTACGGCGGAGTAAATGTAAGCCTAAGAACGGTTCAGGCTATGATGATTAGCGGAGCTGTGGCAGGCCTGGCAGGCTCGGTAGAGGTTTTAGGTACACTGTACCGATTCATCCCGCATTTTTCGCCGGGCTACGGCTTTACCGGGATTGCAGTGGCAGTTATAGCAGGCAGCAACCTATGGGCTGTTATCCCTGCTGCACTCCTTTTCGGAGCGCTGCAATCAGGAGGCCAGACTATGCAGCTTTTTGCCAGGATCCCTATGGAGCTCATGACAACGGTGCAGGGATTGGTTATCCTGTTTGTCGCTGCGCCGGCCCTCGGTAACATAATCCTAAGGCTGAAGAACCGTGCTTAGGAAGGCGGTGCCCAGAAGTGAGTGAACTCATCGATATAATCTTCAACATCAATAACCTTACAGCTACTATCAGAATGGCTGTGCCGATAGCCTTGGCTGCTATGGGCGGGGCATTTTCTGAAAGGTCAGGTGTCGTCAACATAGGGCTCGAAGGGATGATGTTAACGGGGGCATTCACAGGAGTAATCGCGTGTCAGATTTCAGGCAGTCCTTGGGTTGGGGTCTTATTCGCTGTTATCGGAGGCGGGCTTATCGCAGCGATTCATGCTGTACTCACAGTCGGCCTAAGAGCCAATCACGTGGTTGCAGGTGTTGGGATAAATATTCTAGCTTCAGGCACAACCACCTGGCTTATGCAGGTCATTTGGAAGCGCAAAGGAACCTCGGACCTCGTCACCGGCCTTGGGACATGGTCTATCCCCGCGCTCCGTGACATACCTGTCATCGGAACGGTTCTAGGGGCGCATTCTCCTTTGGTGTACATCAGTTTTACCCTGATTATACTCGGATGGGTATTAATGTTTAAGACGCCTCTCGGACTCCGTATAAGGATGACAGGCGAACATCCGGAGGCTGCTGATACAGTCGGCATAAACGTGCGCGCTATTCGGTATTTTTGCGTGATTCTCAGCGGATGCCTGGCAGGGCTGGGAGGAGGATATCTGTCCCTTGCATGGCTTAACTGGTTCAGCAAGGATATGTCTGCAGGACGCGGCTACATGGCGTTGGCAGCTTGCATATTCGGCGGCTGGAACCCTCTTAAAGGCTTAGCCGCAAGCTTCTTGTTCTCATTTACAGACGCTATACAGATGCGCATGCAGACTTCGGAGCTTCGCATAGCAACAGAACTGGTGCAAATGATCCCGTATATTCTTACCATCCTAATACTTGCAGGCGCTGTAGTAAGATCCAGACCTCCTGCAGCACTAGGTGAGCATTACGAATCCGGGCAAACAAGTCAATAGGATTCTTTATTACCTGTTTCTATGCATCTTGAACTCAAGGAACAGTTCGTTGTAATAAGCTGTCATCTTCTTGCCTAGGTTCTCATAAAGCTCGAATCTTTCGGTAACCTCCGGGCCTGGATAGAAACGCTCGTCCTCAGTGATCTCGTCAGGCAGGTACTCTAAGGCTTTCCAGTTAGGTGTTGAGTACCCGACGTACTCAGCGTTTTGCGCTGCGTTCTCCGGGTCGAGCATGAAGTTGATGAAAAGATGAGCACCTTCTATATTCTTCGCACCCCTGGGTATGACCATGTTGTCGAACCAGATGTTCGTCCCTTCGCGCGGTATGGCAAAGTCTATCTTGTCGTTCTCGGATCTGATGTCCAATGCATCTCCTGACCAGACAACAGCAATTGCAGCTTCTTCGTTTGCCATGATCATTTTAATCTCATCCCCGACGATTGCCTTGACGTTTGGGGTAAGGGCTTCAAGCTTTTCCTTGGCTTCAAGAAGGTGATCTATGTTAGTTTCGTTCAAAGAGTATCCAAGGCTGTTAAGGGCTATGCCGATTATTTCCCGCGCACTGTCTACGAGAATAATCTCATTCTTTAGTCTCTCATCCCAAAGGTCATTCCAGCTCGTAAACTCGATATCTCCAGCTAAATCTCCAACTAAGTCAGGATTGAAAACAATACCTACAGTCCCCCAGAAGTATGGAGCGGAGTACTTGTTACCCTCATCAAAGGGATGATCAAGAAACCTGGGGTCTATATACTTTAGGTTAGGAAGTTTGGAGTGATCAAGGGGGATAAGCAACCCCTGCTCCTTCATCTTGCTTATTGCGTAGTCAGACGGGATAGCAACATCAAAGGCTGTTCCTCCATGTGCAATCTTTGCAAGCATCGCCTCATTGGAATCGAAAGTCTGATATATGACCTTTATCCCTGTCTCTTCTTCGAATTTTCCTATCAAGTCAGGGTCGATGTAATCACCCCAGTTATAGACAGAGAGGGTATTGTCGCCTGTATAGCCTTGCTGTGCATTAAGGACGTAGGTAAGGTACATTAGTCCCAGCGCAGCTACGATTACTACTGTAAACGCCTGCATTACTCTTTTCATCCTACGCTCCTCACTTCCTTAGGTTTAGTCCTTTGCTTGCTTATCAGGTAATACCCGATGACCAACAGCAAGGTGGCCAGGAAAACCAGAGTTGACAGTGCATTGATTGTCAGAGATATACCCCGTCTCGCCAGGGAGTAGATCTCTACTGATAAGGTGGAAAACCCACTGCCTGTTACGAAGAAGGTTACTACAAAGTCGTCCAGGGAATATGTCAAAGCCATGAAGAAGCCTGCGAAAATCCCAGGTGAGATGTAAGGGATAATGACTCTTGTCAGCACGTCCCATCTGCTTGCCCCGAGATCTCTGGCGGCATCAATCAAGCTCGGGCTCATTTCCTCGAGGTTCGGAAGAACCATAAGGACAACAATAGGGACGCTAAATGCGATATGAGAGATTAAGACAGACCCGAATCCCAGCTCCATGCCGACTATTGCGAAGAGGACAAGGAACGAAGCGCCGATTATCACGTCAGGACTGACGATCATCACGTTATTCAGGGTAAGGAGCGCGTTCTGAAAACGCTTAGTTTTTACTCCCTTAATGGCAAGTGCACCGAAGACTCCTAGCACCGTTGATATTGCCGAAGACAGAAGTGCAATGACAAGGGTGTTCAAGAGGATAATAAAGAGCCTCGTATCCTGAAGAACTTCCCTGTACCAGTCAAGGGTGAAGCCCTCGAAGCTATGCATGTTTCCTGCGCTGTTAAAGGAGTAATAAATCAGGTAGAATATGGGCGCATAGAGTATGATAAACACAACTGCAAGGTATATTGAAGGCAGTCTGCCAAGCCTTTTCGTCACCTAGCTCACCTTCTTTCCTGTCTCGGTCAATATCATAGTGAGCCCCATTGCAATAACGAGGAAGACAGCAATTGTCGATCCCATGCCCCAGTCCTGTGTGACCAGGAAGTGCTGCTCAATGGCGGTTCCCAAAGTGATCACGCGGTTTCCTGCAATAAGGCGCGTAATCATGAATAGGGACAGAGCAGGGATGAAGACTGCACGACAGCCTGCTTTCACTCCGCTGAGCGTCAATGGGAAGATAACCCGCCGGAACGTCACCCAGGGAGAAGCGCCTAGATCCCTAGATGCAGCCACAAGTGACGGATTCAGCTCCTCCAATGCATTGAATATCGGGAGGATCATGTAAGGAATAAAGATGTACACAGCTACAAATATGAAGCTGAAGTCCGTGAACAGAATCTGCCTGGCCCCAATCCCGATGGCCTCCAGAAAAGAGTTAATCGGACCGTGCAACGCCAAAATACCGACAAAGGCATATACCTTGAGAAGGAGGTTGATCCATGACGGCAATATGATAAGCAAGAGCCAAAGCTGCTTATGCTTTGTATTCGTCAGCAAGTACGCGGTTGGATAAGCAATAAGCAGTGAAAACCCTGTGATCAAAAAGGCATACCAGAACGACCTAAGCGTCATGTCCAGGTAGATAGGACTTAAGAACCGCTTGTAATTCTCGAAGCTCCATGCGCCATCGATGTTCAGCAAAGAGTAGTAGAAGATCAGCACGATGGGCGCAATGACAAACAAGACGATCCACAGCATGTATGGAATTAGGTAAATGTTACGAGTCCTCGTTCTATCCTGCATGGCGCACCTCTTCATAGGATTCCAGTCGCTTGTCAAATTCATCTTCAGTCTCACCCAGGCGCATGACGTGGATATCTTCAGGGTCGAAATCAAGGCCGATTTCTTCTCCAACAGTTGCTCTTCTTGTGGAATGGACAAGCCATTCGTTGCCGTCCTCGTCATAGCAGCAGATTTCATAGTGCACTCCGCGGAAGAGCTGGGAATCTACGCGAACCTGCAGTTTGCCTTGGTCTTTCTGTGTGATCCTCAAATCCTCAGGCCGTATCACGATTTCAACAGGCTCGTTAGGATCGAACCCCTTGTCCACACATTCAAACCGCTTCCCGACAAACTCCACGAGATAGTCGCGGATCATTATTCCGGGAACGATATTGGACTCTCCGATGAAGTCAGCGACAAACCTGTTAATGGGCTCGTCATAGATGTCTTTCGGCGTTCCTCGTTGCTGGATTACCCCGTTGTTCAATACGAAGATCTCATCTGACATGGCCAGGGCTTCCTCCTGATCATGAGTTACGAACACGAAGGTAATCCCGAGGTCCTTTTGCAGCTCTCTTAATTCATACTGCATCTCTGAGCGCAGTTTCAGGTCAAGGGCTGACAACGGTTCGTCAAGAAGCAGCACTTCCGGTTCGTTGACTATAGCCCGTGCCACCGCTACTCGTTGCTGCTGGCCGCCGGATAGCTCAGTGATCTCTCTCATCTCCATGCCCTCCAGGTTGACGAAGCGGAGAGCCTCTCTCACTTTTGCCTCGATTACATCAGGCTTCATCCTTTTGATCCGTAGCCCGAAAGCAACGTTCTCAAAGACGTTTAGATGAGGAAACAGTGCGTAATCCTGGAATATGGTATTCACTCGACGCTTGTCCGGAGGGACATTGGTTATTTCTTGCCCGTCGAAATAGATTTCTCCTGATGTAGGCTGGACAAAGCCTGCGATTAACCGGAGAATGGTTGTCTTTCCGCATCCCGAAGGACCCAGTAGGGTGTAGAACTTTCCCCTCTCCAGTTCGAAGGTGATGTCTCGTAGTACAGGAGGATCGCTATTATATTGCTTTGTGACGTTCTCAAACCGGATAATTATGTCTTCAGGCATTTCCGTCCCTCCTTATTTCAGTTCGCCGGCCTCTTTCCTCTTGGCAGAAGACATGGATCACATCTAATAGGCATCGGCGCAAGTATTGCTTTACAAATATGAGTCCGTTACAACGAGAAGCAGTTCCGCCTGTTCATCAGAGTCGTTTGAGATCCGGTGTTCTTCTGATGCCTGATAGTAGATGGTGTCTCCTGCTTTCGCGTGATAGACCCGTCCTCCGAGTGAGATCTTGACCCTGCCTTTTAGGATATAGGCAAAAGTATCAGACAAAGAGGGTTCAAACTCTTTGAAACTCCCACCTTTTTCAAGGGTGAGGAGTATCGGCTCCATCTCGTTTTCATTGGATTCGGGAACAAGCCACTGGACACGGTAGCCTCGTTCTTCGTCTATAAACTCAGTTCTGTCTTCTTCTCCGTACACAACCTTTTGCTCGAGTTCCACATCATCAAAAAACTCCCGAGGCGTACAGCCGAGGACCTCAAGGATATCAAAGAACGTTTCCATCGATGGTGAACTCAGGTCTCGTTCGATTTGAGAGATGTAGCCTTTAGTCAGGTCTGTACGTTCCCCCAGTTCTTCCTGGGTTAGACCTTTCTTTAGCCGTAGATTCCTAATCCTTCGCCCGATCTTCATTTTCTCGTGCCTCACAATCGCTTGTGTTAAGAGCCTGGCTACGGCCTTTTCGAATGAAACAAAGAGGACCGCGCCTCATAGACGAAAAAGTTTAAGCGTAGTAAACTTAAAGTTGATAAGTTCGATATAGTTAAACTCAAAGTTTACTAATCATGCTAAAACATTATACAACATTCCAGAGAAACTGCAATACCGGTTTTAGCTTAATCTGAACAAAATTTCTTGTTTGCACTCTTTAGGGTAACGCCTGCTTAAAACAGCAATCGTAGGAACTGTGCCGAAAAATATCGACTAAAGTAGGATTAGAAGGCTGGGAGGGATCCGGTTACCTAAGAGAGAATTAACTAGGATCAAGGAACACAGGCAGTTACCGGTTTGCAAGTGTTCTACAGCAGGGAGGAGTAAGTTGATGCAAGTGCACCTGTCCAGGCCTGATATTACTGATAAAGAGATTCAGATCATAAACGAGGTTATTCGATCCCCCATTCTCGCGCTAGGGCCTAAGATGATAGAGTTTGAAAAGGCCATCGCGGACCTATATAGGTGTTAAGCATGCTATCTCAGTCAACAGCGGGACGAGCGGGCTTCATCTATTAATACGGGCGTATGGTATTAGCGATGGGGATGAAGTGATAACGACTCCCTTCAGTTTTATCGCTTCAAGCAACTGTATACTGTACGAACGGGCAAAGCCGGTATTTGTCGATATTGAACCGGGTACTGCAAATATCGATCCTGATCTGATAGAGGATGCGATTACTCCGAAAACGAAAGCCATCCTTCCTGTAGACGCTTTTGGGCAGCCTGCAAGGCTTGATGTTATAAGAGAGATCGCTATGCGCCATGGACTTGTGGTGATTGAAGATTCATGTGAATCCATCGGATCTGAATATAAGGGGGTTAAAGCCGGGAGCCCGCAATATGCCGATGCAGCGGTGTTTGCATTCTATCCCAATAAGCAGATAACAACAGGGGAAGGCGGGATGGTCGTCACAGATGATGATGAAATCGCTTTCTTGTGTAAAAGCATGCGGAACCAGGGTAGGGGGGAACAGGGAGTATGGCTGTCCCATGAACGCCTGGGGTATAACTACCGCATGGACGAGCTTTCTGCTGCTCTTGGAGTAGTGCAAATGTCCCGGATAGAGGAGATCATTATAAAGCGACAACGGGTGGCTGAAATGTACAACAAGCGCTTGTCAGAGATACCCGGGGTCACGCTGCCGAACATAGCCCCTGAGGTCACAAAGATGAGCTGGTTTGTATATGTGATCCGTGTGGGTGTAGATGAGCCTACTTGGGAACGCCAGTCCAAGGTACGTGACCATGTTATGAAACGGTTTGAAGAGGCGGGAATCGGATGCCGCCCGTACTTTACTCCTATCCATCTACAGCCTTTCTACAGGAATGAGTTGGGTCTTAGAGAAGGGATGTTTCCTGTTACAGAGCATGCCGGTAGGACCAGCATTGCGATTCCATTCCATAACCATATCACAGAAGAAGAAGTCGAGTACGTGGCACGAGTTCTCGAGAAAGCGCTGGATGAGGCATTAAACAGCTAAGAAGGTCGCCGGACAAGACTTTAAGAGTTGAGAGTTAAGAGTTGACAGTGCCATAAGGTTTGGACTGAGTAAAAGGAGTCCGCAGCTCCCGTAAATCGGGTGCTGCGGACTCTGTTCTCTTCAGAATCCTATACTCAAAGAGAGTCTCGGAAGTATCATCTACTCACCACAAGCCGCCCGACCTCTGACTTCTCATTGCCTGCCACTACGAAGTAGAGGTAGAGCCCATTTGCGACAGGCTTTCCACCTGATTCGAGGTTCCATTCGTACATGTGTGTTATTGCGGAGATCTCAGCTGAATGCACCGGCCTTCCTACGATGTCGTAAACGTACAGCGTTCCGTCGGTTGCAATATCGTAGTAGAAGGTAACTGAATCAGAAGCCGGATTCGGAGCTGCCACAACAGTGTGAGCCAGTACAATCACCGTGAATACGTCACTTGTTGCTTCTCCGCGAGCACCGTCCGGGTCAACTGCAGTGATCCTGAGTACGTATTTGCCTCCACGCTCAAGCTTGGAGGTATCCCACAGGAACTCGCCTGTGTTGTCAAGGCCTGAAGCCAGTGTCTGCCAATCCTCACTTCCTGCAAGTCTGCACTCAAGATTAATCTTAAGCTCACTTGCATCGTTGTCAGGGTCTACAGCCTGCCACTGGACAGTCACTTCGCCTGTCAGGACTTCGCCTACTTCCGGCCTTATAATCTCGACTTCCGGCGGGAGGTTTACTATTAGGATAGTATCTTCAGCTGTGTCTTGGAGGCCGTCGTTGTCTGTGACTGTGAGCCTAATCTTAAACTCGCCTTTTGCTGTGTACCGGTGCTCAGGGTTTTGTAGACTGCTTTCAGAGCCGTCACCGAACTCCCAGTGCCATTCTACGATCTCGCCGTCGTCAGTTGATTCATCGGTGAACTTCACAACGTCGTCGACTGTGGCAGGAGACGGAGCGAAGCTGAACGCTGCTTGCGGTGGAGCGATGTTGATGATAGCAAATTCGTCAGTTACGAACTCCGTGAACGAACCTGACGGATCTGTTGCTTTCGCCCAGATCCGGAATGTCTCGCCTGATTCTCCGACTTCGATCGTGTTCCACTCAAAGGAGCCGGTATTAGCAAATCCGGATCCGATCTCATGCCACTCGATGCCATCGCGGGTCCAGGCAAGGTCAATGAGGAGATCAGCACTGTCATCATCTGGGTCTTGAGCAGTCCACTCAATCTCGTATACCCCGTGGAGTTCCTCTCCACCGACAGGTGCTGTAATCTCGATGCTAGGTGCGGCATTGATTTTGATCTTCACAGGGATGGCTACGAACGGACGGTACGGGTCATTGGCTGACACGTATAGGTAGAGTGAGTACGTTCCGTATGGTGCATCAGGAGCGCCCATTGTTAAGACTACGTCCTGATGTCCTCCGGGTACCAGGTATCCTGATGTAGGGTTGACCCTTAGGATTGTTCCTATAGGTGCGAAGCCTATTGCCAGTCCATCCTCGATATAGGGGGCGTTGTATACTACTTGCAATCCGTCTGTGCCGTCAGCGTTTTCAATGCCTACTGTTGCGCTGTTGAGGTCACCGGTCATTTCGAGGAACTGGTATACAATCGTGCCGTTGGGGTACAGGATTGCCTGGAATGTATAGTCTCCGGTGCCGGAATACCTTCTGACTGTCTGGTACTCCACGATGAACCGGTTTGCTTCTTGGTCGTGGTAATAGTAGACATTGCCTCCGGTTGTCGGGTTCAGGTCATCCCAGAAGACTGCTATCAAGTCATTGGGGTTGGATGGATCCGGGATTGGAGTGTTAGTCCAGACGCTGCTTCCTGTTGCGAATGTCAAGTACCCGTTAGAGCAAACACGAACCTTCGTCTTCACATCTCCGTAGAACGGGAAGGGGAAGGGGAGGTCCACTTCTACGATAGATTCGTCAGAAAGCGACAACCTGGTTCCGACTCCGCTAATCTCGACCCAGTCAAATACAGGGCCGCCGTCATGGTTGCTGTCGATCCAGACGTACCCGAATCCATCAGGCCCACCTGCGCCGGCACCTGCGTATCCCAGAGGCTCAGATGCGAAGTCGCCTTTTATGTGTTCCTTAGCTGCGTATTCCAGCCATTCGGGGCTTCCGGCGAAGCTTGGGCTTACTGATATCTGGAACTCCATAGGTGCCACACCGGTGTTGCTGACTGTCAGGAAATATTGCTTTTCTTCACCTACAGAGACTACTTCGTCAAACTCGTCCGGAGTGACTTCCAGTGAGGGCAGCCACTTAACTGTAATCGTTATTTCTTCAGCAACCTCGACTCCGTTTTCGTCTACCGCGTGGAATGATGCCGTGTATTCTCCGAGCTCTGTGTAGGTATGGACCGTATCTGTTTCATGGACAGGATCGCTGCCATCTCCGAAGTCCCACCACAGATCTGTTATGGGCACAGCGCCCGGCTCAACTGTGGCTCGGAAAGTCACTGTCAGCGGAGGCTGGCCGATTTCAGGCGTGGCGGTTGCCTCGATAATGGTTGGGCCTGCTTCGATGTGGATTATGAGGTTGACGTAGAGGAATGGGTTCATAGGATCGTTCGTCTTTATCTCGAGATACTGTGTTACATCACTACCAGGCTCGCCGAGTTCTGCTGCGTTGATGGTAACTTCGAGCTCATCTGTCTCACCTTGTGGGACTGTTCCGTGTTGTGGCTCTACTACAATTCCCTGTGTCAAGGGCATTTCTGTGTTGATGAGATACATATATAGGTTATCCATGGACGATGCCCACAGGTTGCCGTCGCTGTTCAGTGCCAGCCCGGCTCCTGAGTAGCTGCTGCCGAATGGATGGGGGAATTGATGTACTATTTCAAGCGCTTCAAGGTCAAGCCCGTAGATCATGTCAGGATCAGAGTTGGTTGATACCCACAGTATGCCGTCTGGATGCCATGCCAGGCCTGCTATGCCAACTGGGAATGACCAGGCGTCAATGACTGCCCCAGGCGTGCTCCAGCTCGGGCCCATAATGTGGTAGATGATATCCTCGTTCCATCCGCCGATGTAGAAGGTGTCAGTATTGGCATCGTACGCCAGGCCACGCTGGGATATGTATGTCCATGGACCGCCTGAGGTTATCGACATTACGACCTGTCCGGTCTCTGGATGGAGGCCGTAGATGCCGTTGTCGCCGCCGACATTGACCTGCCACATCAAGTCCCGGTTGGAGTCATAGGCCATGTCTCCGGGCCAATCTCCTGCCCACGGCGTGTCGAAGATAGTCCCTGTGTGGATGCCTTGTGTTGTAACAATGTGGTCACGTAGATACTCAGGGTCTGCTATCCATACATCGCCTGAGAATCCGACGCCCCACGGTATAGAGATCTCGCTGGGCACCCGCCAAGAAGTCACCACATCGCCTACTGCATTTGGCTTGACAGAAGACGCCATCTTTTCAACGAGCTCAGGGTCGATTGGGCTGTACAAGCCTTCTGCGGTCAATGCAAGCTCGTCTTTGACAATGCCTACACGTTCAGGCATTGCGACTATAGGAGCCTTTCCTCCTCTGACCTTCACTTCAAACGTCAGGCCGGCGTTACCTTCTAAATTGCCGATGGTAACGATCTCGGTTGCCACGGCAACAGGAGACAAGGTCAGCTCAATCTCCTCAGGCTCAACTGTTGCATGAGGCAACCATCTTACTTCTATTTCGAAATCAACCTTCGCAGTTGCTCCCATCTCATCCGCAACTTCGAACGTAGCGATGTAGGTTCCAGGTGATGCGTAAGTGTGTACTACGTCAAGTTCCGCTGAGGATTCGCCATCACCGAAATCCCAGCCGAAGCTTACTACAGGGATCTCCGGAGCATCGAACGCTGCGCGGAACGTGACTTCAAGAGGAGGCTCGCCAAATGTGGGTTCTGCAGAGGCTTCCGTAATCACGGGAGGTTGTGCAACCTGTACTGTCACCGGCACAACGACGAGCGGGTTGTTAATATCGTTTGTGGTGAGGACTACGTTGCCTTGGTGAGTGCCTGCATTGAGTTTTTCGGTGTTTACTGTTACCGTGATGGGAACTTGGCCACCTGCAGGGACGCTTCCTTCTCTGGGCTCCCAGGACAGCCAATCAACACCAATCGGCCCTAAGCCGGTTTCCACGAGATACATCTTGTTTTCGCCCCAGCTTGCGACCCACAGGTTGCCACAGTGAGCAAGTTCGCATCCTACACCCATGTAGTCGCCTCCTGCCGGGTGCTGGAACTGAGCAATAGTTGCATGGGTTGTTGCGTTCACCAAGTAGATCATGTCAGGTGAGGAGTTTGCGCTGACTATCAGTATGTCAGCTCCAGGGTGATAGGCAAGTCCGGCTATGCTGACAGGCATAGACCACTGCTCTATGACCTGTCCGGGGTTATCCCAGCTTTCTCCCTTGATCTTGTAGATTATGTCTTCGTTCCATCCTCCGATGTAGAAGGTGTCATCGTTTGCGTTGTATGCCAGTCCTCGCTGGGATGTGGCGCCCCAGGCTGAGTTGTATATAGAGCCTACCGTCTGGCCGTTTGCAGGGTCGATCTTGTAGATGGCATTATCGCCGCCTACGTTGACCTGCCAGATGTATGTTCCGTCGAAGGCCATGTCAGCAGACCAGGAGCCACCGAAATCAGCAGACCACCATTTGCCGGTATAGACGCCTTCCCTGGTAACTACGTAGTCATCTGTGGGATCGACTGCTCCGTCTGCGATTACCACTTCATCAGAGTCAAAGAGGACTCCGACACCCCACGGATCGCCTATAGGCGGCGGGCAGGTCCACTGGATAATCACTGAACCTACGGCGTCGGGCAGCCATTCTGACTTCACAGGGTTTTCAACAGGTGCGTACAGGCCTTCTGCTGTTCTTGCCTCCGGATCCTTTATGTCCCCAGGCAGAACCATTCTCTTGGGCATCTGAACCATAGATGGGAATTCTCCGGATCCGAAGAGAAGGGTTCCTGGACCTGCGTTATAAAGGGTGAGGACGTCAGTTGCCGTAACACCGCATCCGAGCGTGAAGTCGAACTGCTCTGGGCTCCAGCTTGCTGATGCAGCTTCTGCAACAAGCACCTCCACTTTGGCGGTTGCAGTGTATCCGTCGTTGTCTACTACTGTAAACGTCGCAGTGTATGAACCTGCGGTTTCGTAGACATGATCTGCTACGAATTCATGGACAGCCGGTGTCCCGTCACCGAATGACCAGTACTTATCTGCTATTAAACCATCAGGGTCATGTGCTGCTGCGACAAACTGGAACGCTGTCCCCGGAGGCCTTTGCTGAGGATTCACGCCGCATGCCGTGATCTCAGGTGGGCTGTTGGGGAGCACCTGTATGCGAACAGGGACTATCGTCCGGGGCTCAAGAAGGTCGTTGGTATCCAGTACAACTGCACCTTCCAAAGTGCCGGATCCGACCCTCCCCAGGTTAAACGTGACATCAAGATCCAAGCTCTCGCCGGGTTCAAGTTGGCCTGTGGTAGGCACAACTTCCATCCAGCTGACGGGCTCAATCTTGATCGCCAGGTTATTATGCATGTAGCCTGCGGTATTATGCAGCACTTGCAGCCCTTCAGTGCCTGTCGCGTTTTCAATGCCTATGGTGCCATCTGCCGCATAGGTAGTACTACCAAACTGCATATCGCGATACTGATAGAGAATCCCGCCATCCGGGTACAGGATAGCTTGGAACGTGTACAGACCGGTATTGTAGTACCTCGGTATTTTGTTCCACTGGACTATGAAGCGGCTGTTGGCTTCGTCGTAATAGTAGAAGACACCACCGCCTGAAGGTGCCTGTGGCGGATTTAGATCATCCCAATAGACTGCCATTAAGTCGTTGGGTTCGCCTGTATTGGGAATCGATACATTGGTGTATACGTTCCCGCTTGGACCAAAAGTTATATAGCCGTCTGCAGCGATGCGGATCTCTGTTTTCATGTCTCCGTAAAACGGGAACTCGAACGGTAGGTCGACTACCCTTGAGTCTTCACCGCCTAACCCCTCAAGTTTCGTGCCTATTTCACTGATTTCAAACCAATCGAAGGTAGGTCCGCCAGGCTCGTCTGAGTCGCGCCAGGCGTAGCCAAAGCTATCGGGCCCACCTGCACCTAGTGGCTGAAGTTCAGCCGATTTAGAAGGAATTCCTGCTGTATAGGCTGCGGCTTCAAACTCCAGCGTTGCCAGGCCGACGTTAGTCACAGTCAGCGTCTCTGTGACCTCTCTGTGAGCTCGGATTGCACGGTTGAATGATACAGGGTTTACATCCGCCTTAGGTAGATCACGGACAACGATGGTTACCTCTTCAATCGTCTCAAACCCGTCGTCATCGGTAACCTTAACTTGAGCGGTGTATTCTCCTTCTTCTGTATAGGTGTGGACAGTATCTGTTACTCCGCTTACCGGAGGCGTGCCATCATCGAAGTCCCAGATGATGTCTGCCACCGTTCCGTCGGGGTCGTAAGTATCTACTGAGAAGCGGACTTCAAGCGGTGCGCTTCCGGCCCACGGGTCAGCAGTGACTGATCTGATCACAGGGGGTATGACTGACCTTACGAACATGGACGTATCCACTTCTACCTTAGGGTTGAGCGGATCGTTGCTTTCGATCTCGACTACGGCTTTCCAGGTGCCTTTCGGCAGGTTATGTGCGTAGAATGTCAGCTCAAAAGTGTCTGTCTCTCCTGGTGCAACAGTTCCCCCGGTGGAGCTTGAGACCAGCCATTCTCGTATGAACATGATAGCCATGTCATCATGGATGTAGTGTTCGTTGTACGCCACTTGCAATCCTATTGTGCCGTCTGAGTTTTCAATTCCTATAGTTGCTTCGTTAAGGCGTGTGCCTTGCATCGTGAGGTACTGATATGTGATGATGCCCTGTGGTGTCAGTCTTACCTGGAATGTGTAGGGTCCACCGCTACTAAGCCTCGGTACTTCAGTGTACTGGACGATGAAGACCTCTTCATCTCCGTAATAGTGGCATTCGCCGGACGAACTTAAGGTGAGGTCATCCCAGAATGCAGCTAAGAGGTCGTTGGGCTGAGCGGTATTTGGTATAGTAGTGTTATTCCATGCAGTCAGTCCCTCACCGAAGGTCAGATAACCGTTGGAACAGATGGCTATCTTGGATTTTTTCTCTCCGTAGAACGGGAATTCGAAAGGAAGGTCTACTTCAACTCCACTGTCGTCTGACAGCGAAACGCGGGTTCCTATTGACCTTATGTCTTTCCATTCAGGGGGTTCCATACCAGGCTCGTCAGTATCGATCCAGAGGTATCCGAAATCGTCAGGCCCTCCCTGACCGAGCTTGGTTTCGGCCTCTCCGGATGCGTCGACCTTCCCGACCAGCCTGATGTTGACACTATACTCAAGGTCGCCTTGGCCTGTGTTGCTTACAGTTATTTCGTGGGTCTCTTCTTCTCCCCACCAAAGGTCGACGTGGATTTCATCGGGTTCCACGCTTATTTCAGGCGGGAAGAAGACCTTGATAAGAACGGAAGCGGTGGCTTCTTGGCCTTCGTTGTCGACTGCGTGGAACGTGGCTGTGTAATCTCCAAGCTCTTCATAGGTATGTACAGCCTCAAACTCGTGCACAGGGTCGCTCCCATCACCGAAATCCCACCACTTGTCCAGAATCTCCCCACCAATGACTATTGCAGATGCTGTGAAGGTAACCTCAAGCGGCGGTTGGCCCGACCTGGGTTGGGCGTCAATATGTGTTATTGCAGGACCGCTCAAACCCAAGAGCGCAGAGGCAGCGTTCAGCCTGCCGCCGGCCACGCAGGTGCCTTCGTACACAGGCTTTACGTCGACAGCGCTAAGGATCAACTCCTTCACTGTCGGCATACCGTCAACCCATCCTGCTGCACCCCGGTAAAGTGGGATATCCGGTCTAAGGGAATGGATAAGAGCTGCTACACCCGATACGTGAGGTGCCGACATTGACGTTCCGTAGTAGAAATCATAATCTGCAGTAGGCACCGTTGGTGGGGGATCCGGAGGTACGGTGTTGAGGACAAACCCACCGGGCGCGTACAGGTCAACACTTTCAGGGCCGTAGTTGGTAGACCACCAGTCCGGATAGTCGACCGGTGTGTCGTTCTGCATCATCGCTGCTACAGAAATGATATTTTCGCTGTCATAGCTTGACGGGTAGTGGGGGTATAGATCCGTGTTGTCTCCGTCATTTCCTGCGGCACAGCATACAATGGCTCCTGTAGCTTCAATGGCATCTTTCATAGCCTGGCTGAACGGGCCTCCACCCCAGCTGCAGTTTATGACTCTTACGCCTTTATCAGCTGCGTAGTTGAAGGCCAGAATAGCGTCGGAACTATAACCTCCCGATGGGCCGAGGAACTTCAGGACCATGACTTTGATATTCCAGTTCACGCCTGTAACACCCATGTCATTGTTCCCACGGGCGCCGAGAATGCCTGAGGTGTGAGTTCCGTGCGCGTCATTGAGGTTTCCGTATATGTCGCGTTCATCCGGGTGCCACACAGAGTTGTCGCTATGGTAAAAATCCCATCCCCAGATATCATCGATGTACCCGTTTCCGTCGTCATCAATGCCGTTTCCAGGGATCTCATCAGGATTAACCCAGATGTTAGGCTCAAGGTCCGGATGGAATGCATAGCAACCTGTGTCAATGATCGCAGCGAGCATCTGGTCAGAACCTGTGTGTATCGCCCAGGCTTCCGGGGCATCGATGTCAGCGTCATCAACAGGATCTCCTGGCATGACGGGATCTATATACTGGCAGCTTTCATTATGCAATGCCCACATCTTGTGGAATTCGGGGTCATTGGGGAAGACAGGGGTATCAGTAGGCATCTGCACTTTATAGTAGATGTAATCCTTTTCGGCATAAAGAATTCCAGGAGATACGCTTAGTTTTGATATTGCCGAGTCAGGTGTCACGCCTTCTGGCAGCTCTATTATTCCTATTCTCAAGCCGTTGGGGAAAGATGGTGTTGGCTTAAAGTCAGCAGTCCTGTAGACAGAGAACCCTAGTTGTTGTATGGCAGATACAGCAGCATCTTTAGTGACAGCGTCGGAAAACCGTACTATAACTCTGTTTGGGTTGTAAGCGTCAGGACCCCGTTGCCATCCGCCGATAAATCCTGTCTGTTTGGCCTCGGCCTTTCCCATAGCATTACAGGTTAAGACCACTAAGATGCTTAGAATGACGGCAAGTATTAATCTATTCTGCCTGCGAAGAACCATGTATTACTTGCCCTCCTTTCCACCGGGGTCTCTAGCTTGGATCCCCGGTGACGTAACAGATGAAAGTCAGTAATGCGATGCAAAGCAGGGGACCGGTTAAACACGTGTAAGACAGCTAGAAGCAGGAAATCTAACGTGAGGTGAGTGTTACAACAAGCAGTAACCTAACTGGAGGCTATTAATACTAAAGAGCGGTGTCAGCACAACTGATAGCGAACAACCTAACAAACAACCTGTTAAGAGACCAAACCCAAACTCTTTCAGATCACCCCCAAGTGTTCTAAGATAACAGCGCAAGAATCCGCGCTTGTCTCATCTACTTACTACGACAGAGGTGAGAGTATTCCTTCTGAGTTAACAGAATTATAAGAAAATTATAATTACTATGATGGCTTAATGGGCAGATTTACATAGAGGTGCCTTTAGCTGGAGTGGGGATTTAAGAGGGCATCTAGAATGATGCCCTTAGTCCTGTTTCCAGAGTTACGGCATTGGAAAAACCATCCGGACCTGTCGCAGGCCGGTGTGCATGGTATCCGAGGGAGACTTGAAGTGACCACATATTGGTCAGCCTGTATCGAAGCCCTCCTTTTAGAGTCCCTTTGATTTCAGCGCCTTCCTTGCCTGAAAGGGCTTGAAGCTCACCTGCAGTTGATCGAATAACAGCCTCTCCTGTTATAGTCAGGTTATCACTGACTCTGTAATCGATGGAATCCTGTACGCTTAGCGTATGCTTCTGCCAACCTGTCAAGGCAGATGATAATGAGAGGGAATAGGCTGCTGATGCCATGTTGTTCAGGTTCGGAGTAGGATTCCAGACTACTCGTGCTGTTCCAGTTAATGAGCGGGTGAAGACAACTCCTAAATCCGATCTTTCAGACCTGGACTCTCTCCATCTTAAATCGAACTGTGGCACCAGTTTCCCACGCGCAGTGGAACTGAGGGTAGCGAAAGCCTCGGTATCGAGGGTAAGTTTGTCTAAACCTTCGTACTCGGTTCTCTTGAGGATTACACCGGCAGATGTCCTGAATGCTCCTACCGTGCCTGAGAGATTGCTCTGGACGGCGATGCTTTGTCTCATCTGTCCTGAGAACGGAGCTGTCCGGTTCCACCGCAGTGTAACTGTGGGAGTTAGGTTTGAGCCTCCAAGTGAGAGTACAGGCAGAGTTGCCCGCACTTCAGCTCTCTTGTCGTCAAAAGTCTTTAAGGTAGCAATGTTATCCCGCCTGGTCTGTCTATAATATGTTCTTAACGCTACCGGACCCAGTTGTTTGCTCCACTGGGCATTTAGGCCCATCTCAGTTATTCCTGTATCATGCTGGTTCTCTCCTCCGGGGTCTACAGTCTTGACAGGCTTTCGATATCGAGCTGAAATCGAGAAGTCGTCAAGCGTCAGTGTTGCGTCTCCCCGCAGGCTGACCTGAACGTAAGAGGTTTCCGGCTTTATTACGTTCTCACTTCGGGTAGTCTCGTATCCTGCACTGACGCTGAGTCGGTTGTCAAAGAAGCTTTGACGTCCTGCCACTGATACAGAGCGCTCGATCCGGTCGTATCCAGGGGCTTCACTATCATCTGTTTGCGAGACACTGTATGAAAGGTCCAGTTTCGGTCCTATGTCAAGTGTTCCGCCAATTCTGTTCTGGACGACCCGGATTTCCTTGCCTGCTTCGGCCTGGTCTTTGTTCCCTTTGGAATAGGACTGGGTACGGGACTCGGAGTGTTCAGCCATGACGGTTGCTCTATCGCCTACCGGCCATTGTGTTCCTACACTCCATTTATCCATGGAAAGCCTTGAGGTCTGGCCTATCTTTGTAAATCCCGGTGCTTGAGTCTCATAGTTTCCGTATATGCTCCCAGCTCCCAAAGGATACCTGGCGTTTATACGTGCGGCATACCCTGTCGCAGTGTGCTCCCCAGCGGGAATGTCCACGTAGCGTCTGGAGTCATAAGTTGAGATTGAAAGATCTAGACCATCATGCTCTGTAATTATCTCAGGCGTTAAGATTTCAAATGCCACGATCTTGTAGAGGTCATCTTCACCCTCTTCGGGTTTCCCGGCGATTCCTGCCCACAGCGTTTCCCACGCTTCATACCGGTATCCCGGGGCTACGCCTACCGCAGTTACAGTATATCCCTTTGTGGTTTCTATAAGTTCACAGTCTACGCCGTCCCAGACATACAAGCCGCCGGACGTGCCTATCCAAAGCTGCCCGTTCCAGGCTGTAACGGACAGCGGGTTTCCTACATCTGATGTGTCAAGGATTCGGCTCCAACTACCGCTATCAGATCTTGCATAGACTCCTTTTTCAGTAGCTGCAAAGGTGCGGAATCCGCCTGCTGTATTGAATGACGACCAAAGGGAGTTGCAAGTTACACCCTGGAGCTCAGACTCGAAGCGGGTCCCTGTAAACACGGCGATGCCGTTGTCCGAACCTACTAAGACCAAATCTAAAACAGGGTCATATATGATATCGGTGATGCAATCAGAAGGGAGGCCTAACTTATCGTCCTTTGTATAGACGCGCCATGTGTCCAGGCTGCCAAGATCTGCAGATGCCAAGCCCATGTCACGGGTTCCGACCCAGACAACCCAGGGAGTCACAGCTACAGAAGTCAGGTCATTATCAGGCAAACCGCCTGACGTGTATATTCTCCGCCAGTTGCTTACATAGTCGAATGGGTTTTGACCTGAAGGTCCGGGGACTGCAGAGAAAACAGTGAGGCCGCCGGCGGTTGCGAAAAACCAGGTATCGTCTGAGCTTGCCACATCGCGCACAGTGGGGGAGGAGAGTCCTGAACCTACGCTGTAGTTTTTGAACTCACCCATTCCAACGCTTATTCCGTCATTGTGAGCGATTACTGTATATGACCTTCCCTCGGAATCAATAGCACCCATTATCTCGGATATCCTGTTGGCTGCGTTATCCTTACGATTATCGTCGAAGGGGAAGCGGTCATGGCTGAAAGCAAGGTCGCCTGATATGCTTAAGCCATTCTTGTTATACCTCCCGGAAAGCCCCACGATTGTATGGGTGTTTGGCATTGTAGGAGTTAATTCAGGTGTCTCTGCAGACTTTGGATCATCAGAGTACATGGCAAGTTCCAGGTTTAACTTGAGGTTGTCAGAAGGTGTCCACCCAATTGCAGCGCTGTAAAAGTTCGCTTTATAGTCTGCCACTCTACCGAAAGGTCCCCTGAAATACTCGTACTCCACTCGAACTACGTCGTCCGGTTCAAGCATCTGGAATATGGTTAAGATGCCCAGTTCGTAGTCGATGGAGTAGTCTATGTCTTTTGTAAGCAGGGCGTCATTGAGATAAACCTTCTCACTTCCTTCAGCAATGGATAAGCCCAGGTTAAAGGTACCCATTGCTATTCCATAGCTGTACCTGACCCTGATCCCGTCATACGCATGGAAAAACCCTGAAGGAAAATCAAACTCAATTATGCCTGTATCGTAGCTTACCTGATATACCAGGGATGTCTCTGTCTCAACCGGCAGGAATTCTCCGTCTTTACGCACTTCCACTTCAACTGAGCCGGGGATAATGTCTGTTTGGCCAAGGTCGTAGAGGCGGCCCCTTAAGTAGGAATCAGCTGTCGCATCGAGTGCTACAGAGTCATGGCTGTTTTCCGTGCCTGCTATTATATATGTATGGCGCGCCAGCAAATCTTCAAGGAATGCTGTTTCGGTCTCGCTGCCATAGATGAACGGGTATCTCTTTTGGTCGCTTCCGGAAAGCCCGTGTTTAGCATTGTAAGCCCGGATTAAGGCCTGTATTTGACTACGTAAAATGTCTCGGATCTCAAACCGTAAGGCCAGCATGTCCCGGGTGGAGGTGACAGTTGCAAACTGTCCTGGAGTAAGAGGTACTTTTCCTCCGGCGGATATTCCTCCTTCTTCATCCGGGTCGTCGAGGTACAGATATCCCAGATTCCATAGGTCCAATGTTGCTTTCAGGGTTCTTCCTTCACCACCTGGTTTTTGCTGGTTATCATATCTTATCCAAACGCCCATGAAATCAGGATCGTATTCGTCTGTCAAAATGTAGTACTCCATACCTTCGATGGATGCTTGGAATCCGTCGGTGGACGGAGAAGGCCCATATGGGGCATGGTGCTCGTAGACAATCGTCTCTTCAGCAGTGTTGCCTCGGAAGGTTTTCCTCGCAGCGATCCCCTGAACGCGGCCGGCTGCTATCTTGGCTTCAAGTGTAGGGAGGGTGGCAACCAGTTCTAAGCCGCGCAGGCGTCCGGAGTAAGCCGTATACGGGTTTTCAGACCTTATGGACAGGCCGCCGAAACGGCCTTTGATAGGATCTCCGTCAAGCCTCAGCTCAAGCACTTGCAGGTTACCGTCTTTGCGGTTGTCCAGGTCTGCGGAGATGGAGAGGGTTGGAGTTATCTGTCCGTGTACCTTGAGGGAAAGCACCTGTAAGATATCGAACTGGCCCAGGACGTAACCTGTCTCTGCAAGGGCAGGTGCATCGCCCCAGGCGTACTTCAGTTTGAATTCTACATCACCTGTGATCCTGAGAGCCGGTGCGTCAATGTCCTCTGCGTAAGCTAGCCCCGCACATATCAAAGACAGGGCTAGGATAACCGGCAACACCAATCGGAGCGGCGCGACCCATCGGTGCAAGAACTCGAGCCGCCAATGCCCGCTGATCCCGGTCCGTGAACGAGTGCCTCCATGAAAAGGTGTCAGCCTCGTTTCAGCCTTCACACGATTAAAACAGACCGCTTTCATTTGAGTCACCCCAGATGATATGTTGGATTAGTCCGGCCCCACATCGATCCACCCTTAGGCAAACATACAAAGACATTCGCTGTCAGTATCAACATCACCTGCATCATAAGGAATAGAATTTGGCGATGTTTTGGGAAAAGGAAGGGCCCTCCATTTCCTGGAGGGCCCTTTTTGTGCTTTTCCTTGGCTAGAACCGATTAGAACGCGATACCCAGTGACAGCCAGTGAGAATCAGGTAGTACACTGTGTGTCTGGTAAGCGTAGTCTATTCTGAGGTTCTGGAGAGAGAAGCCTGCACCTGCCGTGAGCCTTGAATTGCCGTCTCCTCCCAGGATGCCTCCGGCCCTTAATGCGACTTGAGGTGTAATCAGGTACTCTGCCCCAAGATGTCCTGTGGTATTTGTAATATCAAAGTCTGCTGCTAATATCAGCTTGTCAATGGGCTTCATTGACATGCCGATAACGAATACATGATCGAAAGGATCGGTGTGCCCGCTTTGATACGTGACCGATCCAAAGAGATTGCGTGCAACGGCTCCAATGCTGACTCCGCCGAATCCCGAACCTTCAGGCAAAGGCAGGTCTGCCAGGACGCCGATATCCGCGGTAATGCCGAATCCGTTGTTGTCGGGTATAGTCTGGGAATAAAGCTTTAACGAAGCGCCGATGGACAGCATATCGAGGCTTCTCGCATACGCACCCATTACAGCGCTTTCACGGTATCCAAAGGAACCAATAGGGTTGCCGTACTCATCTCTTTCAGTCACCGTTGACATCAAGCCAACCACACCAAGGCCAAGGTTTTTCTGGGCATAACCTGCACCAAGGTAATTCCCGGCGCCAAGGAGAGATGAGTAAAGCGACGTGATATTGCGCCCTTCCATGTATGCCAACCCTGCCGGATTGTAGTATATTGCATTTGCGTCGTCGGCAACTGCTACGAATGCTCCTCCCATTCCCAGGGCTCTGGCGCCCATGCCAATCTCAAAGATCACTGCTGTTCCCACCGGATCGCCGGCAGGCGCTGCAGAAGCTATTTGCATACACAGGAAGGTTGCCACTGTCACCAAGAAGGCTATTGTCAACCGTTTTCTCAGTCCGGTCTTCATGATTCCACCTCCTCAATTAGCGGTTGATGACAATCCGAACTATGTCAGACTTGGTTCCGTCTGCTGCCACCATGTAGCAGAGGTAAAGCCCGTTAGCCAACGGTTCTCCTGCGTCTGTAACAAGAGGCCATTGATAGAAGATTTGCCCTGCTTCGATGTCCTTGGAGAACACAAGCCTTCCTGCCATGTTGTAGACGTAGAGAGTGCCGCCGGCAGGTGCGTTAATGTAGAAGTTCAGCACGTCACTGGCGGGAACCGGTCCTGCGGTAAACGAATTGATCCCCGGTGTGAACACGATGAACGGATCGCTGATGTCCATTGCTGAGTAGCCGTCCGGTTTGGATGCTGTGACGCGGATTAGGTATTCGCCGCTGTATTGGAGTTTGGATACGTCCCAGATATACTCGCCGTCGTTTTCTTCGCCTGTGGCTATTGTGATCCAGGTTGCACCGTTGTCTCGTGAGCAATCGATGTCTATAGTCAGCACCTCTCCTATCGGGTCGTGTGCTTCCCACTTGACAACAGTAGGCGCTACACAGACTTGCCCTGCTACAGGTTCTTTCACAACTACAGTCGGCCTGAGGAGCCATTCAAGTATGTTGGACAATAGTCTGTCAGCTGTAAGCTCCACGATGTAGCCGTTGTCCACTGTCAGGTCTTCGGATGAGGCGTCCCATCCAGACTCTCCCAGGGGGAATGCTTCAAAGGCAACTGCCATGAACACCAGACGGTGGTCCTCGCCTGTATATCTTAGAGCGCAAGGCATATCGTTGTCATTGTAGAAGATAGGTTTTGCGTCTTCGGCCAGCTCCAGGCTGTCAGTCCAGTCATCGAAATCAGGCGGGAACTCCAGGTATACCGTTGCACCGAGGGAGATGGGATCGTCATCGACTCCCTGCACATACTGGGTTCCAACGTCATGTTCAACATCTACTATACGGAGATACTCACGGGCAAACTCCATTCCATTGGTGGATTCGAAGGCCAGCTGGAATAGGACTTCCTGCCCGGCAAGGAACAGTGCGCCGCCCTTATCCAGGACGTCTGCAACAGCTGCTTGCTCCTCATCGTTCAGACCTCCAAGCTCTCCACTGTTCCAGACTACACGGAACCTCTCAAGGCCTGGCTTTGCACCGTTCTCTGCGATTACCATTTCCGGTGTGACTGAGATGTAGTCTTGGCCTATGGCGTCGAAGGCGTAGAAGAAGTAGTGCTCAGTATCTCCGTCAGAATCATCATCGTCGACGAAGACGACGCTGCCTGGGTTAAGAATGCCTACGGAAATGGCGGCCATTGTGTATTCTCCGCGTTCATCTTCGACAATTAGGATTCCTTCGAATACGCCTTGCTCATCCCATGCAACTTCTACGACGTTTCCTTCCAGAGGATCGTCGATGTTTTCGAATACCCAGGTGAACGTTATTGCCTCTTCGTCTACGTCATGAGCCTCAGTGCTAAAGGTAATCTTTTCTCCTACTTCTGCGAAGTAGGTGCTTGCATCGACCTTAGTAATGGTAGGCGGAATGTTGATTTCGCCCATGAGGTAGTCGTAGGCTTTCTTTAAGAAGTAAGCGGAGTTGTTAGGATCAGGGTTAATGATATTGTCGGGATCGCTGTCATCAAGTATGGGCAGCTCTTCCCATGGCACTGTGGTAAACACCACGCGGTAGAACTCATCTGCATATCTAAGCGCAGGCCACAACCGGTAACCGTAGTATTCGCCTTCCAGAATCGGCCTGGCATTGAGATCCGGCCACAAGGCATCTTCGATCCCAAGCCCGTACTCGCCTACAAAAGACATGCCGTGGGTTATCGGGTCACCTTCGATACCGTCCCATGCCTCCATTGGGACGTCAACATAATCTGTTACGTGCAGATACTCCTGGGCAAAAGGAGTCAGACCGGAGTCGTATAGATAATCAGCGGATACCATCATCAGCCTGCCGCCTGAATCCAGGAACCGTGCAAGGAACTCTTCCTGTTCAGGCAGGATTGTGTCACTCCAGGAGAGCGAGGTATTCCATACTAACAGCCTATCGGTGACACCTTCGGGAATTCCCAGCGGATACCTGGAGTCTACAACTACGCAGTTGAATCCGGCTTGCTCGCATGCAATAAGGAAGTATTCCTGTTCAAAGTCAAATCCTCCGTCGTCGTCAACGAGCATTATCGTCCCTGGGTTCGCGACAACGATCTGCACCGGCCATTTCGATTCAACTCCTTCATCGGACACGATGGTAAACCAAGCAAGGTAAGCGCCTTCTTCCTCATAAGTATGGGAAGCGCTGTAAGAGTAGACAGGCTCGGTCTCGTCGCCGAAAGACCACCGATATTCCGCAACTCTGGCCGGGTCATCAACTTGTGCCTGGAAGTTGACTGCGAGCGGAGCTGATCCAAATGTGACATCTGCTTCTGCAGTTTCAATAACGACAGGGAACTGCATCTTAATGGCGTTGCCTACATTCAGCCTTCCGCCGGTAGTCATCCTACCTGCGAACGCAGGCAGCTTATCCACTGATAAGAGCAGGATATCCTTGACGGATAGGTCTCCTTCAGTCCACCCCTCTGCAGTCGGATAGAGCGGAATATCTGGGTACTCAGTGTGTACCAATGCAGCAGCCCCTGTTACGTGGGGAGTTGCCATGGATGTGCCTCCCATCCATACATACCCTGCGTCAGCGTAAACGTTAATGATCCAGTGGCCTGGGGCTGCCAGATCAACGCTCTCCGGACCGTAGCATGAGAAGTTGACCAGGTTGTCGTTCCAGTCAGATGCTGCGACAGAGATGATGTTGGGCAGGTCATAAGAAGATGGATAGTGTGGATATATATCAGTATTGACTGGTTCGTTACCTGCAGACGCCATAAAGAGCATGCCTGATTCCGCGATAGCTTCCTCGAGAGCCAGGCTGTATCCGCCGCCACCCCAGGAGCTGTTAGAGATTTTCGCTCCCATCATCGAAGCGTAATTAATGGCTCTGATCGCATTCCATGTGGATCCGGATCTGCCGTGAATGAACTTACATGACATAATCTTCGCTTTCCAGGCAACTCCGGCAACACCGGTGCCGTTATTGGCTTCCGCACCGATGGTGCCTGCAACGTGCGTCCCATGGCTATCTGCGTCCTGGCTGTCGAATACAGAGTTGTCGTCGTTGGCAAAATCCCATCCGTAGATATCGTCAATGAACTCGTTGCCGTCGTCGTCCACACCGTCTTCTCCGTAGAACTCGGCTTCATTAATCCAGATGCTGGCTGCAAGGTCCGGGTGGTAGACATCGATTCCAGAGTCGATTACAGCTATCAAAACGTCTGATGCGTCAGTTCGTACGCTCCATGCCTCAAGAATGTCTATGTCAGCTCCTGGGATTCCCTTTTCCCAGAATACGTTCGGATAAAAGTCCTGTCCCGCGTTGTACAAGCCCCACTGGCGCCAGAAGTGGGGGTCATCGGGAATGATAGAAGTCTCCGGGTACCAAAGGTAGTTCGGTTCTGCGTATTCCACAAACTTGCTAGATTTGTACAGGATAACAGCTTCGTCCACAGTCATGCTTCTCGGAACCCGCACCAAAAACAGCTCCGCATCGTCGCTTAAGCGTAGGGAATCTATGATCTCAGCTCCTACCTCTGTATTGAGCGAGTAGAACTCTGTGATCGCCTGTTTCATATCTTCTACCAGCTCTATAGTGAGCATGGGTTTTAGCTTTACGATAATCTCATCTTCGACGTATTCTGGTTCCGGATACCCTCTACTGACAGGTATGAATTCTTCTTGGCCTATACGGGCCGGAGAGACGGGTGGGAGGTTAGATGTTGCGTTTACTCCTAAGGCTAGTAACATAACTGCAACTGCTGCAATTATCACACCGCGCCTCCAAACAGAAGGTCCACACATATTCGGTCCCCCCTCGTCAGTTATACTGAAGGATCACCAAAGCACGCTCGTATACACACCAAGTTCTTAAAAGTTTACGGTCTGTCTTGTAGAAACCATCACCTCCCAACGCCCCTTTTAGAAAGTGCACCTACACACAAAGGGTGATAACGAATTACAGGGTTCGTTCCTTGTCTTGCTTGCAGGAAGTGTTGTTCTCAAAGCGGGTCATGACAATTTAAAGATACTATGGAGAATAATATTCAGATTCTTCGCAAGTTGAATAATTCCTTCCGAATATATGGAATTGTTGAAAACATATGACTCGAAGGTGTGGATGTTTAAGTTGATTGGTTCTTAAAGGAGTGAGACGGAGATTTCGCTATTTTCCTTACCGGAGCGTGTTCCTGATTCGCACTGCAATCACACTCGCCGTAAGGACCTTCACGATATCTCCGGCAATGAACGGGAGTACTCCCACTGCGAAAGCTGTCTGTAAAGGAAGGCGTGTGACTATCGCCAACTGTACTAAACCTGTGGCATAGACGGTGATGACTCCGCCGATGAACGATGCGAAAGCCAGTGTAAGCCATGTAACGAGGTTTTTAGGCTTCTTTACTCTTTGAACAACGATTGCAGTGACGTAGGCACCGACAATGAAACCCCACAGGTATCCTCCTCGCGGCCCGATCAGCACCCCGATGCCGGATGACCCTCCTGCGAATACCGGAAGGCCTAAGGCCCCGAGGAGAAGATACAGCCCTTGGCTTAGCGCGGCCAGATTTGGCTTGAGGACCAGCCCTGCAAGCATTACTCCGAAAGTCTGAGCTGATACAGCCACAGGACTGATAGGGATATGCAAGAAGACGTACGCGAGTACGCACATGAGAGAGGTGAACATAGCAACGCGTGTCAAGTCTCGTATTGTAGCCGACTTCATACTGCATTACCTGCTTTCTGGTTGCTGCGCTGTTCTAATTGATTTCAACTCACTTCCCTTGTATACCTGCTTGCCGCTTGCAACGTTTTAAACGTTTTATCTAATAGGCTCTGAGGCTCCCGTGCCGGCTCTATCTTAGGGGCGAATTGATCCCGGTGTCATCTTAGGATAGTATTGAACTGTATATCGCAGGGATAAGGCTTGCGGCGCGGTGCGAAAATGTGTGGAGGCCTAAAGTGATCCGTCTTGTATGATAAATGGCAGGAAGTAAGCAGGTGGGCGTATTGACAAAGTTTTTTGCCGTTGCTAAGAGAAGTCGCTACGAGCAGAAAATCCAAAGGTCTGTATTCATAGGCCATGTTTCGCCTGCAGAGAATGAGGAGGCAGCGAAGGAGTTTATTGCTGAGATCAGGGAAGAGCATGCCCAAGCCACTCACAACTGCTATGCTTACCGGGTCGGGCTTTCTGAAAACCCTCTGACTTACTATAATGACCACGGAGAACCGTCAGGAAGCGCAGGCCGTCCCATCCTGAACGCGCTTCTGAAAGCAGATGTCACCAATACCGTAGTTGTGGTGACTCGGTACTACGGCGGCAAAAAGCTCGGGGTGAGGGGCCTTATCGATGCCTACCACAGTACAGCCCTGGGCGCATTGGAGGAAGCCGGAAGGATTGAAATCATACCTCGCATCCCTCTGGCTGTTATCTGCCAATACTCAGAGCTTGACCAGGTTAACTATCTGCTCAGTCAGTATGATACAGTAATCAAGAATACTGAGTACAAAGGCAACGTCCGGCATGAACTCATGGTTCCTGAAGTGGATTACGATGCTATTGTCTCCCAACTCTCCGCTATGCCCAGAGTCGAGGTTATATCGGAACGCTATATGAAATAAGCAAACCGGTCCAAGCTTTATCCGGAATACTGCACAGTATGGATATGCATTAGGGAAAGAAAAGGGGAGGGCACTGAGAGTTGAGAGGAGTTTCAGTGCCCTCCCGGTTGTCGGTCAATCGGTTTTATTCGGTTTATATCTCATGTGCAACTCTTGTTGCTTCTAAGACTGCATGTGTGATGCGGCGCGGTTCTACTGCGTCTCCGATGACATAGTAGTTTATTCCTGAGCCTTCCAGCTGATTTGTAAGAGAGCCGTCAGGAGCTGCGCCTACTGCTATCACAACGGAGTCGAATTCTCCCAGAGCCTCTGTCTTGCCGTCCTTTTCGTAACTGATGTCGCGCTCGCCGATACCGGTAAGCTTTGCACCGGTAATGACCTTCACGTTGTTCTTCTCTAACCGTGCAAAGAGTATGGGCCCTACAACCGGTCCGATGTCTGTGCCAATCTGAGGAAGCATCTCAATGATGGTGACTTCATGGCCTTTCTCGGCTAGGAAGTCTGCGACCTCACATCCTACAAGCCCGCCTCCGATGACTGCGACTTTCTTGCCTGTCTGCACATTTCCGGCAAGGACATCCCATGCATTCACCACGTGGTCACGGTCTACGCCGGAGACTTCGATTGTCTGAGGCCGTGCACCTGTGGCCACTACAACGACATCAGGGTTTTCTCTACGGATAGCATCAACAGTAGCCTCCTTGTTAAGATGCACTTCGACACCGAGTCTTTCCAGTTCTTTCACGAGGAAATCGGCGAAGGTGCCGAATTCATCTTTTTCAGGAGGTGCAACGACAAGAGGGAGCTGGCCTCCTAGCTCGGACGCTTTTTCCCAAAGTGTGACCTTGTGTCCTCTAATCGTCGCTACCCGGGCAGCCTCCATTCCAGCAGGCCCTCCTCCCACCACAAGCACTTTGCGTGGGGTTTCAGCTTTCGTCATCGGGAACTCGCATTCACGGCCTGTACGGGCGTTAACTGTGCAACCTACTTGCTGATTTGCCAAGAGCTCGTCAACACATGCCTGCAGACATGCAATGCATTTTCGAACTTCCCCGGCTCTTCCTTCTGTTACTTTGTTCGGCAGTTCTTCATCAGCAAGAAGCCCACGTCCGAAGGCTACAAGATCAGCTTTACCTTCAGCCAGAATGCACTCTGCCAGTTCCGGATCGTTAATTCTTCCTACAGCAATCACAGGGACGCTCACAACTCTCTTCACGGCTTCGGCCAGGTCCACAAGGCATCCTCTTTGCACAACATACGGTTGGATTATCCAGGTCATTGTCTCGTATAGGCCTGCAGACACGTGGATTGCATTTACGCCTTCTTCTTCAAACCGCTTTGCTATGGCTTTACCGTCTTCCAGAGTAATTCCATCAGGCAGTTTTTCATCTGCACTTATTCTTGCTATGATGGGGAAGTCAGGCCCTACGGCTTCTCGCACTGAGCGGATTACCTCGATAGGGAACCGCATTCTATTCTCAAGCGAGCCGCCGTACTCATCGGTCCTTTTATTCGTGTGCGGAGACAAGAACTGGCATAGGAGGTACCCGTGTGCGAAGTGGATTTCAACTGCGTCAAATCCTGCAGCCTTAGCACGTGCTGCTGCTTTACCATAATCAACTGCAAGCCCTTTAATCTCTTCCTTCGTCAGCTCTCTCGGCAACTCACCTGTAACCGGATCAGTAATAGGTGAAGGTGCGACAGGTTGATAGCCGGAAACCTGAGATGTAGTCTGTCTGCCTGCGTGGTAAAGCTGTACTGCAATTTTTGCCCCATGGGCGTGTACCTCATCAGCAAGGCTTCTTAAACCCGGAATGAACCTATCTGAGTGGATATCCAGTCCGTTTGCGAAGCCTTTTCCCAAAGGATGCACGTTCGCTGCTTCAACAATGATAAGCCCTATTCCACCCTTTGCCCTTGCTCCGTAATAAGCGCGAGTCTTGCTGCTTACGGAGCCGTCATCATGTGCCAGGTTCGTTACCATCGGCGGCATTACCATACGGTTTCGAAGCTCCATATTACCGATTTTGATAGGGCTTTTGAGAAGCTTGAACTCTGCCATTGGATTCACCCTTTCTTATAGTGTTTCTAATGTGTTCCTCGAGGCATAGTGTCCGCATAAATGGAAGCCGGTATGCTTAACCCTTCGTTTACCGCACGGTTGAGACTACGGCCCTTCTGCATTCATTAACGGATTCTTTGGTTTTGGGTTCCAATATTTCCAATGGCCGCCGAAACTAACCTTCTATTCGTATGCTCCCGATCCCGCCTTTTACGTTAAGTTCAACTCGGTTTTCAGCGCTATCGAAATCAGGGGAGACGTATTCATCATTAATACTGCTATAGTTGCCTCGCACCTGGATAGACCCTATTCCTGTAGTTGTGCGGATCCGGGCTGCGACACCTCTCGGAATACGAATGATGGTCTCCCCGATGCCTCCTGACAACTCAACCTTGGAGTATCCCTTTGCAGGCAAAGTCAGAGTCGTTTTTCCCACGCCTGTACTGATCCGGACATCAGTGGCTGAAACGCGCTCAAGGTTGATGTAGGCGCCTCCGACTCCGGTGCGTATATCGAGGCTTATCGGTATGCTTTCAGCAAGTGCCAGCTCCCATTTTCTTGCCGGCTGTGCGCCGATGCCGAAGAAATCGAAACGGTGGAAGAAGCTTGAGGTGTCTGAATTAAGGACAAAGCGCGCTTTGCCATTACTAATCTTGAAGTCTTCTCTTGGCCATTCTCCTACTGCAGTCTCTACTGTACCGGTAATAAGGTACGGTGAATCTGAAAGAGAGGCCAGGATTAGCTCTCCGATGCCCATGCTGATCTCTATCTCTGCACTTGTTATCCCAGTGAGAGGCCTTTCAATCCTCGAACTGGTGATAGCTCCCCTTGGAGTCGGATGACGCATGACCATTCCGAAGACTATCCAAAGCACAACGAGGAGCAGGATGGATCTGGATATTGACCCTCTTCCCATTATCAGTTCAATTCCCAGTGCGATAAGGATGAGCGGCCAGAATCGGGCAATGATCACCCATATTTTCAGATCTACCAGGCCAAGATTATAAAGAAGAATCAAGACACCGACTATTATCAGAATTGACGGGAGTACTATGCTGCTTTTATACCTTCTCCGGTTTCCGTTATTACTTCTCTCTCCGTTATTATCAGGTCTCTCCATCGCCTATTCTCTCCTCCCATCAAGTTTCTACCTTCTTAGTAGAAGGATTCCGATGGTGATAAGAACCAGAGGCATTAATGTCCTTAGATCCAGCCAGCGGAGCCAAACGATGTTAAGTGTCCGCCCGAGAAGGACAATACCTAACCCTACGAAAAGGATTCCCACCACTACATTGATGGCCGGTCCCGGTGATTCTCTTGAGGCCGGGCTGATGGATTCTGCCACTTCCATGGCTGTATCCCGGATTTCTTCTGCGCCTTCGCGGACTATTTCAGACGTCTCAGCCTCACCCCTATCCGGATAGGGGACGATTATCCAAAGGATCAAGTAAGCGGCTATTCCTATTCCTGTGTACAAAGCCAACAGGACGAAGGCAAGCCTGACAATGGTCGGGTCTATTTCCAGGTATTCTGCAAGTCCGCTGCAGACTCCGCCTATCATGGACCCGGTTCTACTGCGGTAAAGCCTTTTCATAACCTTCACCTCATTTACGTCGAAGCATAAGTTCATGCAACCGTGCTTCTAATTCTCTACTCCTATTTTAGTTCCTTCCGTGCAGGATCCAAATACTTTTGCGTGAAGCGCATCGTGGCGAAGTTCAGTGTTTTTGGCCAACTGCCTCACGTATTTTCGCCGTCTTCTTGTGTTTTAATCGCCACCGCTTCATGTGAGAAAAATATTACTTTACAAGTGTGAAGTAATGGTGTATAGTTGTATTGACTTAATATACATATACGAAGTCATAATTCATGGATGTTGTTGAATCGCAAGGTTCATACCAGATCAGGGGAGGGACGAGTTCATGGATTTCGGTGCACGGCTTAAGAAAGCCCGGACGAATTCAGGGATAAGCGCAAGAGAACTCGCAGATAAGGTAGGTGTTTCTGCAAGCTTCATCTACCAGTTGGAAAGAGGTGAGGCAGCGCCTTCATACTCTACCTTGAAGCGGATCGCAAGTGTCCTTGGAATTGCAGTCTCGGTGCTGACGGATGATGAGTTTCCTGACGAATGGGTTATATCGCGCAAGGCAGGACGTAGATCCCTGGTGGCAGCACACGAGCTTCACGGGGTGGAAGCCCAGCTTCTCGCCTTTCTTGGTTCGCGGAACAGGCGCATGCAAGGCGTCGTAGTGACTGTTGGGCCGGGATGCAGGTATTCCAAAGATGAGTTCCTGTTTAACCACGACAGAGACGATTTTGTCTATGTTCTCGAAGGCGCATTGGAAATAGACAGCGGAGAGAAGACATACCATCTGGAGCAAGGAGATGCAGCGTACTTCTCTCTCACAGATATGGACGCGATCCGAAATCCTGGAGAAGCCCGCACTCAGGTGTTGTGGATTGTATCGCCCTCAGGAGCGTAGTGGGCTTGAAATCACATGGACCTCTTCTAATTGTGCTGTTTGGCTCCGGGGGAGAGAATTTGAAGATGACTTGGGGGGACGGCTCGTATGCGAAAAGAAACGGAGCAGGTATTCGAGCGGAAGTTTGACAAAGTAAACTATATACTGGACAAGCATGAGCGGAAGGTTTCCAACCTCATAGCCATTCTCCAAGAAATCCAGGCGGAGTACCGTTACCTTCCTGAAGAAGTATTGACATATGTTGCTACTGCACTGGGCATCCCACGGGCAACTGTCTACGGTGTGGCTACATTCTATACACAGTTCTCAATGAAACCAAAGGGAAAGTACGTTATCAAGGTCTGTGACGGGACAGCATGCCACGTGCGGCACTCTGAAAAACTGTCTGACCTGATCCGCGAAAAGCTGGATCTTAACGATGCAAAAGACACCACAGACGACTTGCTGTTTACTTTCGAAACAGTGTCATGTATCGGTGCGTGCGGACTTGCACCTGTCGTTACCATAAACGACGACGACGTTTACGGACAGATGACTCCGGAGGCTCTCAGTATTGTCCTGGATCAATTGCTATCTGAGGAGAGTTCGGAGGAAGGCACGGAAGCGGCTGAGACCGATGGCGACTGCTCTGCAAATAACGGACAGGCGTACCGGACAAAGGACGGAGAGGGGTGTAAGGGATGCTGAAATCTCGCAAAGATTTAGACAGAATAAGAGAACAAGCTGAAAAAGGTATGGGACGCCAGAGGATGCGCGCCATGGTCTGTGCAGGGACAGGGTGCTTAGCCAACGGATCACTCAAAGTATATGAGAGGCTCAGAGAGCTTGTTGCTGAGAAAGGTTTGCTGGTGGATATAGCTATGACAGAAGATGCGTGCGGCGAAGGCCAAGAGGCCGGAGGCGGTATCGGTGTCGAAAAAAGCGGATGCCACGGCTTCTGCCAGATGGGCCCCCTTATCCGCATCGAACCTCAGGGTATCCTTTACGTTTCAGTGAAGCCTGAGGACGCGGAAGAGATCGTGGAGGAGACCCTAATAAAGGGTAAGCCTGTAACACGTCTTTTCTACCAGGACCCTTTCAAAGGGACTCAGGTGGAGACGGAAGAGTCTATTCCGTTCTACAAGCATCAGCACCGCGTGGTCCTGGCCAATTGCGGCAGGATTAACCCTGAAGACATCAGGGAAGCCATTGCAATGGGTGGTTATGCCGCAATCGCAAGAGTCTTGGATGAGATGACCCCTGAACAGGTGATCGAGCTCATTAATGAATCAGGGCTCAGAGGGCGCGGCGGAGCAGGCTTCCCAACAGGCCGTAAGTGGCAGTTTGCCAAGGCTGCGAAATCCGACAAGAAGTACGTGATATGTAACGGAGATGAAGGCGACCCAGGCGCATTTATGGACAGAAGCGTAATGGAAGGCGACCCTCATAAGGTGATAGAGGGTCTCATGATAGCCGGTTACGCAATCGGTGCTGACGAGGGGTTTATATATGTGCGAGCTGAATACCCTGTGGCAGTCACGCGCCTTAAGAAAGCTATCGCAGAGGCGAGAGAATATGGGTTGCTGGGACGAAATATCCTCGGCAGCGGCTTTTCCTTTGATATAACTGTGAAAGAAGGCGCGGGAGCGTTCGTCTGCGGCGAGGAGACTGCACTGATTTCATCGATTGAAGGCGGCCGTGGAATGCCTAACCCAAGGCCCCCTTACCCAGCTGAAAAAGGCCTTTTCGGGAAGCCTACCGTTATTAATAACGTGGAGACTCTCTCGAATTTGCCCACCATTATCCTAAACGGAGCGTCCTGGTTCAAGTCCCGCGGGACAGAGACGAGTCCGGGAACGAAAACATTTGCACTTGCAGGGCAAGTAGTAAACACAGGCCTGGTGGAAGTGCCTATGGGATTCCCTCTAAGAGACCTTGTCTTTGAGGTCGGAGGAGGTACCCGTATAGGCAGGAGGTTTAAGGCAGTGCAAATCGGCGGGCCGTCAGGAGGGTGCTTGGCCGAGGGTCAGCTGGATGTTGCATTGGACTATGAGTCCTTACACAAGGTAGGGGCGATGGTGGGTTCCGGCGGAATAGTGGTGATGGATGAAGATACTTGTATGGTAGAGGTCGCCAGGTTCTTTATGCAGTTTACTCAAAACGAATCCTGTGGAAAATGCGTGCCATGTCGCGAAGGTACAAAGCAGATGCTTGCACTTCTTACGAAAATCACAAACGGTGAGGGCACTGAAGAAGACCTGGCACTCCTGGAAGAAGTGGCTCTTGCAGTGCAGGACGGAGCTCTCTGCGGTTTAGGGAAAACCGCCCCGAACCCTGTCCTGACGACGCTTAAGTACTTCCGTTCCGAATACGAGGCACACATTCTGGAAAAACGGTGTCCTGCAGGTGTCTGCCAGGCGTTGAGGGTTTACTCCATCGATCCGGAAAAGTGCCGCGGCTGTACTCTTTGTATGAAGGTGTGTCCTGTAGGGGCTATATCAGGTGAGCGAAGGAAACCCCACAGTATAGATGCGACAAAGTGCATTAAATGCGGAGCATGTGTTGAGAAATGTCGGTTTGGAGCAATAAATCATTAGTTGCTTTGATTTGAAAGATAGACCACGGTTTGAAGTAGTGTATAACGCGACTTAAGTGGGGGAGGGAACCAAGTATGCCTTACGTGACTGTTGACGGAAAAACAGTTGAAATAAACGGAGAAAAGAATATCCTGGAGCTGGTGCGTAAAGCAGGCATTGAGCTTCCTACATTCTGCTATCACTCGGAGTTGTCGGTGTACGGGGCATGCCGTATGTGTACAGTTGAAGTAGATAACATGGGCCTTGTGGCTGCTTGTTCCACAGCTCCTAGAGACGGTATGGTGATCCGCACAAACACCAAAAGGACACGGAGATTGCGCAAAATGGTGGTGGAGCTTCTCCTTGCGAACCACCACAGGGACTGCACAATCTGTGACAAAAACGGGTCCTGCAAGCTCCAAAGCCTCGCCTACCAACTGGGGGTCAGAGAGGTAAGGTTCGGTGAAAGGGATCACATGCTTCCTATTGACGATGAAAACCCTTCTATTGTCCGAGATCCCAATAAGTGCATACTCTGCGGTGATTGTGTCAGGGTTTGTTCTGAAATCCAAGGTGTAGGAGCTTTGGGATTCGTCGGGCGGGGGGCAGACACATGTGTCAGCCCTGCTTTCGGAAGGAAGCTCGGAGAAGTCGAGTGCGTGTACTGCGGACAATGTGTTGCAGTGTGCCCTACAGGTGCACTCACCGGGAAATTTGAGGCAGAAGCAGTCTGGAACGCGCTTGGTGATCCGTCCAAGGTAGTTGTGGCTCAGATCGCACCTGCAGTGCGCGTTGCAATCGGGGAAATCTTCGGCAAGGAGCCCGGGGAGCTTGAGACAGGCAAGATCGTTGCTGCACTTAAGAAGATCGGATTTGCCAAGGTTTTTGATACGGTGTTCGCGGCGGATCTTACTGCTGTAGAAGAATGCAACGAGTTCCTGGGCCGCCTTTCCAAAGGCGAACGGTTGCCCCAGTTTACCTCGTGCTGTCCGGGATGGGTCAAATTCGCTGAGCAGCACTACCCTGACATACTGGACAATATTTCAACGTGCAAGTCTCCTCAGCAGATGTTTGGATCGGTCGTAAAGAAGTTCTACGCAAAGGAACTTGGTGTTGAACCTGAGGATATCTACGTTGTTTCAGTGATGCCTTGCACGGCTAAGAAGTTCGAGGCAAAAAGGCCTGAGTTTGCAGAAGGTGGGGTTCCTGATGTGGATGCAGTCATTTCCACCAATGAACTTGGCCTGCTTTTGAAACAGGCAGGGATAGTCTTCGAAGAGCTCGAAGGAGAAGCCTTTGATCAGCCGTTCGGGCTGACTACCGGAGGAGGCGTCATCTTCGGGGTTACCGGCGGAGTGGCAGAGGCTGTCTTAAGGACCGCAGCAGACGTGCTTGAGACTGACCTGGGCTATGTTGACTTTAAAGAAGTCAGAGGATTTCAAGGGCTTCGTGAGGCGACTGTGCGCCTTGGTGACACAGAACTTAATATAGCGATTGTCCACGGACTTGCCAATGTGCGCAAGCTGCTTGATGCCACGAGGTCAGGGGAAGCCAGATACGATCTGGTTGAAGTTATGGCATGTCCCGGCGGTTGTGTCGGTGGAGGAGGACAGCCGCAGCCGAACGATACGGAGTCACGGAAAGCAAGAGGCAAGGGACTCTACGCCGGTGACAGGTTGTCGCAACTTCGCAGCCCAAGTGAGAACCTGGCAGTCACGAAGTTGTACGACGAGCACCTTAGTGAGCCGGGCAGCGACCTTGCGCATGAGGTGTTGCATACTTGTTACGGATCGCGCAGACGGATTTCCGGGGACATAAGGATTAACGGGACAAAACCCGGTGCGCTGGATGTCTCGATCTGCGTAGGGACAGGATGCTATGTAAGGGGATCATATGATGTTCTTCAAGCCTTTACTAAGCTGTCGGACCAATGTGATATTGAAGACAAGGTTAATCTAAAGGCTACGTTCTGCTTGGAACACTGCGAGAACGGCGTGTCCATAAAGGTCGGTGACAGAATAGTAACCGGCGTGACGCCCCTTAATGCGAAAGAGATATTCGAAAAAGAAGTGCTATCCAAAGTATGTCTGAACGAAGCCTCTTGTTCATGCGGTTCAGGCTGTGCGGCGGCGGATGACGAGAGTGCAAGGAGGTAACATAATGGTTACCATTGAGGTTTGTGTAGGCAGTTCATGTTTCCTAAGAGGCGCTTCAGACGTAATAAAGGCGTTTGAAGCAGCCATCGGGGAACATGCTCCGAGGCAGGTGGAAATAAAAGGAACGTTTTGCCAGGAGTCATGCACAAAAGGAGTTACAGTGAGAATCGATGATGAGCTTTTCGCGGCGGTATCTCCTCCTGATGTGCCCCGGCTTTTCAGGGACCAAGTTATGCCAAGGCTACGCAACGATGCAACAGGGAATGCCGACGAGGGATAGTTGTTAAGTCACGCCCGTAATTAGGGATGGCAAGCACGGTGGTGGCAAGCACGCCGACAGGCTGATTGTGGAAGGGAGCCTATCATAAGGAAGGTGGTAACGTGGGCATAATTACCACGATTGATGCAAAATGCAAGGATTGTTACAAGTGTCTCCGGACGTGTCCTGTAAAAGCGATAAAGATGGAGCGCGGCGAGCTGCCTCACCAGCTCCACGCAAGGGTTTGCCAGGAGAGGTGCATTTATGATGGCAGCTGCGTCCTGGTATGTCCTCAAAAAGCGAAGAAGGTTGCAAGCGACCTCGGCATCCTTATGCCTCTCCTTGAAAACGGAGAAAGAGTAGCTGCAAGTGTTGCCCCGTCTTTTCCTTCTGTGTTTCCGGACGTAAACCCAGGGGTTATCCCGACAGCCCTAAGGCTGATAGGGTTTAGTTTTGTCCAGGAGACTGCGATCGGGGCGGAACTTGTAAGCAGGGAATATGCCAGTCGATTCCGAGAAAGCACAACACCTCTGATATCGAGTCCGTGTCCTGTAGTGGTAAACCTCATTGAACGACACTATCCTGAGGTTATTCCGCACCTGGCTCCTATTGTGTCTCCTATGATTGCCCATGGCAGGTATATGAAACAGACCATGCCTGGCATAAAAGTGGCGTTCATCGGCCCGTGCATTGCGAAGATTGATGAACGGATGGAGCCCGGCATAGATGATGCCATAGACTTTGTCTTGACGTTTGAGGAGCTTAATGAGGTTTTTCTGGAGGCCGGAATCGATCTCGGCTTGCTGGAACCGTCGGGGTTTGACGGTGTCGTACCTCAGACAGCCAGATTGTTTCCAGTTGAAGGAGGCATTCTAAGGTCGGCATCATTAAGTACGGACATGCTTGACTCCCATGTGCTTACGGTTTCAGGGGTTGAAAGCTGCAAAGAGGTGCTGAAGCAGTTCATAACCGGTATGCAAAAAGGCGACATAACACACCTTCCTCGGTTTGTGGATATGCTTGCATGTGAAGGCGGGTGCATTAACGGGCCTAAGAATCCTAGCGTAGATGATATCTACACAAGAAGAGCCCGTGTACTTGAGTATGTAAAGCGATCCTCAGATGACAGGAGTATGGACAAGGCGGATTATGTGAAGGATATTTCAGAGCGTCCTGAGATTCCCCGAACACTCCTTGAAAGAAACTACCGTGATCTGAAGCCTCAGGCCGTGGTGCCGGATGAAGGCATAATCCGGACGATACTTGCGAAAACAGGCAAGTATTCCAAGTCTGACGAGCTTAATTGCGGCGCGTGCGGGTATGATTCTTGTAGAGACAAAGCTATCGCCGTATTCCAAGGGATGGCTGACCCTGAAATGTGCATCCCGTATATGCGGGAGAGAGCAGAATCAGTGGCTAACCTGTTCGTTGATTCAACTCCCAATGCCATAGTTGTTATAGATGAAGACGAGATCGTTCGGGATATTAACGCAGCTGCAGAAAGGATGTTCAAGTGGAAGAAAGAGGAGATAGTAGGAAAGAGACTTTCCGCTGTCCTGGAACCTGACTATTTCAGGCAGGCCCTCAGGAAGAAGACTGTTATCCAGGGAGAGATCTCTTATCCTGACAGGGAGCTGGTGACTTATCAGATGATATTCTATGAACCCAGTGAGAAGCTGGCAATGGGGATTATAGTTGATATAACCGAAGAGAAAAACCGTGAGAAGCAACTTCTTGAGATACGCGAGCAGACTCTGGAAAAAGCGCAGGGAGTTATAAACAAGCAGATGGAAGTTGCCCAGAAGATAGCAAGCCTATTAGGTGAAACCACTGCTGAAACCAAAGTGCTCCTCACAAAACTCATGAATACTTTCAGCAATGAGGAGGAGGGCAATGGGACGTCTTCACGTTGAAGTAGCCAAGTATCAACTGAATAAGCACGGCGAGGAACTCTGCGGCGACAGCGTGGAGGTGGAAACCTGCCCTGACTCCACCATAGTTGTGCTTTCGGACGGGCTAGGGAGCGGGGTCAAGGCCAATATTCTCTCATCACTGACCACAAAGATGGCTGTTACCATGCTCAAAGGCGGACTGAAGCTCGATGAAGTTGTTGAGGCTTTTGTCCACACTCTACCTGTGTGTGAGAGAAGGCAGCTTGCCTACTCGACCTTCAGCATACTGCAGATTTTCAGTGACGGAAATGTGTATCTCGCTGAATACGACAGCCCTCCCGCGTTCATAGGACGTGGAAGCCGGCTTCGCAGTGTGCGGAGATCAGAGCGGATTATAGATGAGAGAAAAATCAGCGAGGCTTTCTTTTCTGTTGAAGATGGGGATTGGATTGTATTGACAAGTGACGGAGTCCTGCATGCCGGCATCGGAGGGATATGGAACATCGGCTGGGGCTGGGACAAGGTGGGAGATTACATCTCGTCCGCTGCAGTCAGGACCAAGCTTGCGTCTGAACTGGCAGAGGAAATCGCTGAGGTAACTTCAAAGCTATATGCATTCAAGCCTGGAGACGACGCTACTGTAGTCGCTATTCGGGTTAGGTACCCGCGTCACCTCACGATGCTTGTAGGCCCTCCGGTCAACCCTGAAGATGACTGCGAGGTTGTGCATAAACTGTTGACCTCGCCGGGCAAGAAAGTAGTATGCGGAGGCACCACAGGCAATATTGTAGCACGCATCCTCGGGCGGCCGATAATGGTAGATCTTACCCGACATGATGAAGGAGTTCCCCCCATCGGCCATCTGGAAGGGATAGACCTCGTCAGCGAAGGCATGTTGACACTTTCCTATACTTTGGAAAAGCTGGAATCAGGTATTAAGCTGCGGGACGCTGCCATGAAGTGTGATGGTGCAAGCCTTTTGACATCACTGCTCCTTGAGGCTGACTGCCTTCATATAATCGTCGGCAGGGCGATAAACCCTGCCCATCAAAGCCCTGATGTTCCCCGGAATCTTGCATTGAAACATAAGATTGTCCAGGGGTTGGCCCAGGTTTTGCAGGACATGGGCAAGACTGTCACGGTGGAGTACTACTAGCCTTCGATCAGTGTCAACAGCCGACTGCTTGACATAATATATTGTGATTGCAGGAAGGTCTGAGACATGTCCTTTCTGAGGCAGGCTATTTGAAGGAGGCTAGCCGTATGACAGACATTAGCAAGCCGAAATCCGGTTTATTCGGAAACTCATGTTGGTGGATTATACTCATCATAATCTTACTCGCCATTCTTTGCTGCTGTTGTCTCGGAATCTAGATTGCTACAGGGCTTGGCTAGAGATTTGACACCTTTAATCCGGGGGTCTGTTGAAAACCACAGGCCCTCTCTTTATTCAGACCCTTCCATTTTCTCAGCTTCTTCAGCTTCTTTCTTCCGTTCGTTTTGAAGCCTTACTTCTTCTAAGATCTCGCTGGCTGTGTGGAAACTGTAACCTTCAGATTGGAGCGTTTCAATAATGTGGGGGAGGGCAGCTACTGAGCCTGAGAGGTCCTCATCCGGACCGCCTGATGAGTGCTGTAGGACGATAACGCCTTTCTCTACTTTAGGAAGGATGTTCTCGACGACTTCTTCCTTGGAAAGGCCCCACCAATCCAGTGAATCCACTGTCCACAGGAGGATGCTGTATCCTTCGTCACCGATAGCCTTGACTGCAGGCGGATCAAGGGCTCCATATGGTGGGCGCATGACCAAGACATCGTCTCCCGTGATATCCGAAAAGACTTCTCTGGCCTTTCTCAAATCGAGAAGAACTTGCCAAGGCGCCATCCGGGAGAGGTTCGAATGGAAATAGGTATGATTGCCGATTTCATGGCCTTCTCTGTGAATTCTCTCTACAATATCTCGATGGCTTTCTGCCAGACTTCCTATTAAAAAGAATGTGGCCCGCACCCCGTACTCAGACAATATGTCAAGGATTT
>Ga0209720_1000129_pt1 | contig 81831 bp, 71 predicted proteins | sample AD_JPNMR3_MetaG_FD_184426 | JGI IMG/M metagenome (GOLD analysis project Ga0209720, IMG submission 184426) | Active sludge microbial communities of municipal wastewater-treating anaerobic digesters from Japan - AD_JPNMR3_MetaG (SPAdes) (version 2) | ecosystem: Engineered > Bioreactor > Anaerobic... | reverse complement strand
GCACTGGATGAACAATTACCCAAGGAGAATATTTGGTTATCGAACTGCGAATGAAATGGCAAAGATTGTGGTCGCTTAAAACAGGGTTCTGTAAGATTTTGTAAGGCAATTAAACTTGCAATTTAAACTGGGGGACCATGAATTTTAAATTGCCGTGTCACAAGAAATTCATTGTTGCTCGGATTATCCCAATCAATAAACTTAACAGTGTGATACTTCTTCTGCCCACTCCCATCCAAGTCCTGTTCCAAAGCAAAAGTCAGGTTCACAAGTACATCATAGATCTTCTCATTTATCTCAAGAAGATTGGTCCCCAAATTTTCAGGGCGAGTAAGAATCCGAACCGATTTATTGACATTGCTTTCATCCATCCAAGGATTCAAACGTTTCAAGGAACGTTCCAGACGCTTGACAAGAATAACTTCCGTCATGGAATCTCGCTCTCCGTGTTCAGGGGTTAACTGTTCTCCATGGATGAATTCATAACCTAGTTTTTCTTTTATGTATTGTATGGCTGGCAGTTCTACCAGTGTTTCTTCGTTACCGAGGTATGACATTTTTTCACCTCCTATCAGTAAACTCGTATTTTGCCTGTAAGCAGTTTCTGCAGTAACGCATTTTTTAATTTCTGCAAACTTTCTTTTTTATCTGCGCATAACTCTATATTTTTATCAACTTGGCACAATATGTTAGCAATGTAAATTTGTTCTTGTATTGGCGGTAACAGTATCTTGTACAATTCAATATCTTTCTTGGATATCTCCAGAAATGTACTTCCACTTGCCAACTTAATGAAGTCTATCTTTACTAAATCAATCATGTAATACAAGAACTCATTTTGAATCCTTTCTGAGCAAATCATTGATTTAAAACCTTGATTTGTCGCCATTGGCAAAGTATTAATGCACTTTTCTCCTATTGTAGCCCTGCTTGTCATTAAGATACTTCCAGAAGGGAGTAATGTCATTGATGAATTTTTAAGTCCGTCTTCAGTAATATATTTCTCTGTTGCACTTATATATTTGCCGTTTGAAGTAATATCAGAAGGAGTTGCCCAAGGTATTGAACCGTTAACCCAATACTTTTCGACTTTAGTGCTTGGAGTTGCTCCATTAACAATTTCTACAACTTCACCTAACTTTACTACTTCCCACTCTTTAGGAATCGTCCCTATCTCCGTATCCTTAAACTCGGTATGCCCAATCCCCTTGGTCAGAAGCCTCTGCATCAATCCTTTTTTGAGTTGCTTTGTTTTTTCGATTAATGCATCGGTTTGCTCAATTTGCTTGTCTACGGTAGAAAGGATATCAGCGATTTTTTTCTGTTCAAGTAGAGGAGGAATTGGTATCAAAGTTTCTTGAACATCGGATGAATTTACAGCAGGATAATTTGACCCTACCATCTTGTTAGATAATTGGTTTAAAAAGCTATCACTTAATGTGCATTGATAAATATATTGAGGTAAATTATTGTTTTTAGCTCTTAATACTGCAAAACCTGTTGAGCAAACCAAGTTTTCTGTGTTGCTTTTTATTAGAGTAAAAGCCTTTAAATAAGGTCTAACGGTTGAAATTATTACATCATCCTTTCGAACTTTTCTTCTTGCCCGACTTGGAGCCTCTCCAAATGATAATTCTTTGATGTTTGAAATTTTTCCTGTGCTTACGCTCTCAATATCTATATAATTTATAATAAAATCCTTATCTGTCTTACTTCCTAAACTTTCAGGATTGACCTCTGCAACCTCTCTTATAGGCTTCACTTCCCACTCAATAGGTATCTCTCCAAGCTCAGTCATCTTATATCCTTCTCTACTCATTGTCATCCACCCACTTCATACCAGTAGTTTCCTTCAAAATCTGTCGTGCAGCTTCTTCCTTATCCTCAACTTTATTGGTTCCTCCAAAAAAGTATGCTCCCTTACTCTCAAGCCACTGAAGCATTTCATCCAAAAATTCTTCCCAGTCAGCACTATCTGGAATTGTTATCGCCCCGTTTATATAAAAAGAGTTATCTCCTACAACATCATCGTCTTCCTCAAGAGTTTCTTCCCCTTTGTTCTCCTCAAATTTATCTATATCCATACAATCCAATCCTAGTTCTTCAAGATAATCATTGAGCTTTTCTTCAGTATCCGCAATCTCCATCTTCAAATTTCGAATATCCTGCAAAACCTGCTCAATATCAATTTCCTCTTCATCCTCGGACGTATCCACATAGCGGCTGATATTGAGGTTATAATCATTCTCTTTTATAGTATCCAAGCTCACCACAGCAGAGAATTTCTCTTTGTCTTCAAAGTCATCAAATGCTTTAGTGATAGCTTCGATATCCTCATCACGAAGCTTATTTTTATTTCCATCTTTCACAAATCCCTGACTGGCATCCACAAAAAGAATTTTACCTTTACGCTCCTGCGGTTTGTCCTTGTTTATAATCAACAGTGCCGCTGGAATACCAGTTCCATAAAAAATATTGCTAGGTAGTCCAATAACTGCCTCTATCAAATCATCCTTAATAAACCCTTCACGAATTTTCTTTTCAGTCCCACCACGGAATAACACACCATGGGGAACTACTGTACCCATTTTACCCTTGGCATTCAAACTAGCAATCATATGGGACACAAATGCCAGATCTCCGTAACTCTGTGGCGGTACACCATACACAAAACGATGATATGGATCTGCCATGGCTTCTTCATAACCCCAGTTTTTCAGAGAGAACGGAGGATTTGCCAATACCTTGTCAAAGGTCTTCAGTACGCCGCCTTCCAGATGCATCGGGTTGCGGATGGTATCACCCTTTCGGATATCAGCGCCCTTCGCATTATGGAAGATCATATTTATCTTGCAAATCGCCCAGGTTGACAAATTGATTTCTTGTCCGAACAAAGACAGATTCCGAGGATTGCCGCCATGATCGCGAACATATTCAATACTCTTAATCAGCATACCACCGCTGCCAACTGTCGGATCGTAAATGCGGTCTCCTTCTTGGGGCTTCAAGATATTTACAAGCACCTGAACCACTTCGGCCGGTGTATAGAATTCACCGCCCTTGGCTCCGCCTTCATCTGCAAACTCCTTAATGAGATATTGATAAGCATCTCCCAACATATCAGAGCTTTCCAAATTGTCAGTATCTAATTGCATGGTATCAAAGAGCAACAATAACTGGGACAGCTTTTTATCGCTAACTCGTTCTTTATCGTTAAAATTTGCCGTAGTCAGGACACCAATCAATTCAACGTTCTTTGGCTCATCTTCAATAGCCTTGAACGCTTTATCCAATTCAGGCCCAATATTCAAATTAAGATTTTTAAGCTTGTCCCAGCGAGCCCTTTCAGGAACAAAAAAAGATTCATAAATCTGTGGGTCTTCTAGAAGCTCTTCCACTTCTTCAACCGGCATACCTTGTTTTAAAAATTCCTGTCTCTTTTTCTCTCTTTCAGCAAAGAACTCATCGTTCATGCGTTTAAGAAATAAAAAATCAAATATATAGTCTTTATATTGAGCAGCGTTTAACTCTCCACGAAGAATGTCTGCCGCTTTCCAAAGCTTTGATTCCAATTCTTGCAATGTTAATTTAGCCATTATTTCTTACCCCTTGTATATGTATAAATTCAATAATAGTTGGTTTTTATTTTAGCACATTTCAACTGGATTCTAAAGATGAAGAAATTAAAAACATTCAAAACATATTATGCAACAAAAACAAAACTTTATAGAAAAAACTACATAAGAATAAGTAAGGAAAAATTTTTTATTCGTTTAAAAACTCTTATAATCATTAAAATGTTTAGAATAGAAATGCCGAAAACCCTTGCAACGCAAGGGTTTTAAGACAAATTGTGGTGGAGGCGAGGGGAGTTGAACCCCTGTCCGAAACCATATCCACAAGAGCTTCTCCGGGTGCAGCCCTTATTTTAAAATTCCCTCAACCCAACGCCCAAGGGCAGGCTTTGGATATCAGTATCCTTTAAAATCCGTCACAGCTCAAGGCTACCACTGTGATAGTTCTAGAGTTTATCCTTCCCACTCAAAAGGCCTGACTTAATGACGCCAGCTACCCAAGGCGCAGGAACCTTGGACTGACGGGCCGCCTATATTAGGCAGCAGCTAAAGCGTAATTATCTTCGTTAGCGTTTATTTTTAGTTCTCGTTTTTTAAAGAGGCCAACGAGAATCCTCTACCCGCTACTCAAGTTTCAACAATCCCGTCGAAACCAATACGCCCCCATGTTAAATTTTCAATTATAAACCTATCTAAAGCTTTCTTTAATCCTTTTATCAATTTCTCTCTGGGCCTCCCTTTTTGCAATATCTTCTCTCTTGTCATAAAGCTTTTTACCTTTTCCTATGCCCAGCTCAATCTTCACTTTACCCTTCCTAAAGTAGACTTCCAGCGGTACCAAAGTCATTCCCTTCTGCTGAATATAACCTATAAGCTTGTTTATCTCGGCCCTGTGCAAAAGAAGCTTTCTGTCCCTCAACGGGTACTTGTTAAATATATTTCCCTGCTCATAGGGACTAATATGCATACCGTATATAAACACTTCACCGTTCTTGACATTGGCATAACTATCCTTAAGGCTTACTTTGCCGGCCCTGATTGACTTAACCTCAGTACCCGACAAAACAATCCCCGCTTCAATAGTCTGTTCAATAAAATAGTCATGCCTTGCTTTTCTGTTCTGCGCTACAACCTTTTTTTCTTCCTTTGCCATTATATTACCGCCTGTCACTTTAATGTTACAATTTGACCGATAAAAATAACCCTTCGCAGTGAAAGGGCGCATATAAAAATATATTCATCATTCGTAAATATTATATCATTTTTATTTTATCTGTCAACACCCTTGAATTGGAAGCCAACCCATTCATTTTACAATTACACCCTACAAAACTATACAACACTTGCAACACTCTTTAATCTCTCAAGAACCTCATAGGGCACCCTCAAATTTCCCCTGCCCTTCCCTATGCTGATATCAGGCTTAAACCTGCCATGAAAATCGCTTCCTCCTGTAGGTACAATATTATGCTTTATGGCAAGCCTCAAAAGATTTCCGGTATCATCAGCAGTGTTATCCACATAGTATGCCTCAATTCCTTTCAAACCTGCAGTAACCAACCGTGTCAAAAGCCCGTCAAGCCCTTCAATACTAAGTCCCAAATAAATCGGATGGGCCAAAACAGGAATTCCTCCCGCATCCCTTATTGCCTTTATGCCTTCTTCCGGAGTAAAAGTCTCCCTTTTTACATAGGCAGGCTTGCCATTGGCAAGGTACTTTTCAAAAGCTTCCGCAACGCTTTTTACATAACCCTTCTTTACCATTACGCTTGCTATATGCGGCCTTGCCACCACCCTTCCCTGGGCCTCGGCTATGACCTCATCAATGGTAATATCAAATCCCATGCGGCTAAGATTTTCAACAATTTTGGGATTTCTTTTTTCCCTGTTTTCCCTCAATCTCTTAAGAACAGGTTCAATATTAAGATAGCTTTCGCCAAAAAAGTAACCCAGCATATGCATTTCAGTATCGAAATCCAAACTTATTTCCACACCGGGAACAACCTCAAATCCCAGTCTCTCCCCTTCCTCAAGGGCCTCTTTTATGCCGTCAACAGTATCGTGGTCCGTAAGAGCTACTGCCGATAAACCGCTTTCCTTTGCGTGCCTTACAAGCTCTGACGGACGCATACTGCCATCGGATGCAACAGAGTGGGTATGCATGTCAATAAACCTATCCATTATTAAATGCTCCTTACCTACATAGTTTAATATGTTGCAATTAATAATCTTTCAAGCAAACCTCCGGCGGAAATTTGCCGCTATAAGCCATCTTAAGTATTTTATCCAATATGCCAAGCGACATGCAGGCTTCATCCTGACTTATTATATTATTCCTCAATGCCTCAGCAAGTTCATCGGCATCCAGAACTTCAACCCGGCCGTCGGGCATTATTTTAACATCAAGGAGTAAATCCACCAACGTATATTTATCCTGTTTCTCATCATATAAAACTTTTATTATGTCGCAGTACCAGTATTTAAACTCGCCGTACGGGCCGAAAAATTTGCTGACCTTATAGCCCTCCTTCAAAAATGCAAACGAAATCCCTCCGGAAATATCCGGACGCTTTTTTATCGGTTCCCACTTCGTTATCAGAAGCTCTTCATTCCTGAAAATCAGTTCATCTCCGCTTATATCAATGATTTCAGAGGGTACATACCTTTTTCTTAAAACAATAGGTTTTTTCATAAATATCTCCTTTGTAGCATTACTATGATTTATTTTGATAACATTGCATTATGTCCACACCCCAATGCAATTCAAGGGTTTTACATTATTATACCTTAATGGCTTCTTTTTTTAAATAAAATTAATGAATATTATTTCCCACATCCTTCCACAAGCAGTTATGTGGTGTTATAATATTGTGTACCGAGACAACTTTATATTATTATTCAAAAACAGAATTAGAGATAATTCTTCAATAATTTTTATATAAAAATTGAAAGGGCAAATGTCCGCTTAAAATTTCCAAAATCTCAACCGCCAAAGCTATTGGATTCAAGGTCAGTGTATTGGAAACAGTAGATTCCGGTAATATTTGTTGGGAGGAGTAAACTTTGAAGAAATTAAAAAGATCGTGCAGCAATTGCCTTAAAGGAACAGCTATAAATATAAACAACGATGTATTATGCATCGAAAAAGGAATAGTGTCTTCGGATTACGTTTGTTCCAAACACAGATTCATGCCCGCGTTCAGCACTATAAAGAGAAAAATACATACTTGCATAGACTGCGAACACTTTATTATCTTTGACACCTCCAATTTGGAAGATAGAGCTTTCGGTACATGCGAGCTGTTTACAGTGCGCAAATATGACGGCAGAAGCAAAAAGGTCTGCTCCAAATTTGTCAAACGGGTAAAAAAAGTAGTCTGTTAGGACTGTATTTTCACAATTTTGTTGCTGCTCTCCTTTAATATAATTTTCGGTCGTTCTGCTTTGAATTTCCTCCCATTATATTATGCATTTAGTGTTATGCTTGAGGCGGTTGATGCCGATATTATTTTTAAAGTTATATAAATCTTCGAAAAACTATTGCTTGGCAGCCAAATTCAAAAACAGAACGGGTGATAAGCTTGAAAGTCAGTGATATATTTGCGCAAAAATTAAATGAAATTCAAAGCAGAGTTCCGATTAAATTCGCCAAATCTTCCTCGAGCTTCAGCCAGGTGCTAAGTGCGGTCATAGACGGCAGCAATGATGTTGATGAAAGTATCTATTCCTTCAGCCTGGATGCTTACGGTACATCGGGTTCAACTTCAAGTGCAAAAGCAGTGGATAAAGAAGGTAACGACAGAAGCGCTGACGTTCAAAGAGCCAAGCTTTCCCGAGCCAAGAGTACCGCATATATACCCGAGGATAGTAATGCGCGCATGGAATTGATAAACCGGTGTATTGACGCGGCCTCTGCAAAATACGGTGTCAACAAAAACCTGATAAGGGCAATAATCAAACAGGAGTCCAACTTTGACCCTTACGCCCTTTCCCATTCGGGTGCCCAAGGCCTGATGCAGCTGATGCCCGGAACCGCGGATGCCTTAAATGTCAGTGACCCTTGGGATATTGCTCAGAACATTGACGGCGGAACACGGTATATCAAAGACCAGCTCGCAAGATTTGACGGTGATATGGTTCTTGCCCTTGCAGCATACAATGCAGGTCCGTACAACGTTATCAAATACGGCGGTGTTCCTCCTTTTAACGAAACCCAAAATTATGTTAAAAAAGTTATGCAGTATTATACTATGTATTCGGGTGGATGAAACCAATCCACCCGAATGTTCTTTTTAAAGCTTTTTCAAAATGCCTTCCCCTCTTTTCAATTTACCCGAATCAAAAAAAACACATCCGTATAAGTTTACATAAATTCACATTCAACAATTCAATGGAATGGGATTTACGATCTGCCGATAACCTTCTAAAATATTTGAAACTAAAAAACTATAATGTATTTTTATTTTGTCAAAGTTTCCAATCTATATTTTCGAACATTTTTTTATTCATTTGTCCCCATGTATTAAAATTAATCCACAATATCCACAGCGTTATCCACATGTTTGACCTTTTGGGACAACTGGGTTTAAGTAATATTTCCACAATATTCACACGACATATTTCAACAACCTTCGTCAAACGAACATCTTTTTTAAATAGGACTTTCGGCCTAATTTATTTATGTAAACATTCTCTTTAAAAATACCTTTCAAACGGAACGTACGTCCAAAAACCTTGAAAATACTGGCTTCTAATATAATCTAATTATATTCTTGAGTTTCTCTTTCAATTGACGGCTAAAATTTAAGAAAAAAAATAGTCCTGTATTCCTATTTTTATCTCAATTCATTCTCTTACTTTTATACCACTTTACGCCAATATTCGTTGTGTAGGAAAATAAATTAGCTGTGGATTAACTAAAAAGTTATCCACAGCTTTTTATCTTTCACCCAGCTTCAATCCGGGTACAGCATTTAAGTATACATCGGACCTATGACCTTTCAAAAACTCATAATAAGCGGCACAAGCTATCATTGCTGCATTATCGGTACAAAGTATCGGCTTTGGATAAAATACATCCAGCTGATGCCTTTCGGCCTTTTTCGCAAGCTCGCTGCGCAAAAGAGAATTTGCAGCCACCCCGCCGGCTAATGCCACTTTTTTCACACCTGTTTTCTTTGCTGCCGAAACAAGGTTGTCCGTAAGAACATCCACAACTGCTGACTGAAAGCTGGCACATACATCTTCCACCTTGTACTTTTCCCCTTTTTGCTCCATGGTATTTAGATAATTCAGTACCGCAGTTTTAAGCCCGCTAAAGCTAAAATCAAGACTGTCGCCGCCAAAATGTACTCTCGGGAAATCAATCGCCTTGCTGTTTCCCAATTTTGCAGCTTTGTCAATAGCCGGCCCACCGGGATATCCCAGACCGACAGCTCTTGAAACTTTGTCAAAAGCCTCTCCTGCGGCATCGTCCCTGGTTTTTCCCATTATCTCGAATCTGTCATAATCCTGTACATGCACAATATGGCTGTGGCCTCCAGAGGCAACCAGACATACAAAAGGAGGCTGCAATGAGCTGTATTCTATATAGTTGGCAGCTATGTGCCCTTCAATATGATGTACTCCGATAAGGGGCTTGTTTAAGGCAAATGCCAAAGCTTTAGCTGCCGAAAGCCCAACCAAAAGCGCTCCCACAAGGCCAGGGCCGTATGTCACTCCTATGGCATCCACCTCTTCGATTTTGACTCCGGCTTCCTCAAGACTTTGATGAATAACCGGCATTATGAGCTCGACATGCTTTCTTGAAGCAATTTCGGGCACAACACCTCCAAATTTTTGGTGAAGACCAACCTGGGATGAGATAACGTTTGAAAGCACTTGTCTACCGTTTTTCACAACCGATGCAGAAGTCTCATCACAGCTTGTCTCTATTCCCAGTATAAAAATGTCCTTCATTCAAACACCCGCTTTGTAAATTTTAAAAATAATATTCAGCGATAATACTCAGTTCCGATTTTGAACGAACACATTATCACTAATATATTATTATTAAAATTTAATTTTGTAAATGGCCTTCTTCTCATGCCCCCGATGCACTTAATATATTTACAGCCTTGCTTTCTATCTGAACATTGTCCGCTTTTTCCTCACCTTTGCCAAATACCAGCTCAATAACGTCAAATATATCTTCCACCGGTATCACTTCAATATCCATGTCTTCAAACATATCCTGCCAGTTTTCTTTTGCAACAAGTACCTTTTTTATCCCCGCATTTCTTGCTGCCTCAATCTTTGCTACAACACCGCCGACAGGCTTTACTTTTCCCCTTATGGAAATCTCACCGGTCATTGCAATTTCACTGCTTACAGGCAGATTTTTGATGGCAGAGTAAATCGCCGCAGCTATGGCAATACCTGCCGACGGACCGTCTATGGGTATGCCACCGGGAAAGTTCAAGTGAATGTCATAATCTTCGCAATTGACACCGAGAACCCTCTTTAAGACTGTCATAACATTGTCCACCGAAGACCTTGCAGAACTTGTTTTTCTTAGCTTGTGGCCTCTTCCATCCATCTCCTCTTCTTCAACTATTCCGGATATCTTAATCGTACCTTTTCCTCCGGCAGTCCTTATTGCGCTGACCTCAATCTCGATTATTGTACCGATTGAGTTGCCGAATACCGCAAGACCATTTATACATCCCACATGTTCGCCTTTTGTCACCTTTTTGTCAATCCGCGGGCTATAATGACCAAACTCTATTACCCATTCAATATCTTTTCTTTCTATGAGTCTCCTACCATCTACAATAGCCACTCCTCCCGCAATCTGCACTATGTTTACGGCATCTCTTCCATTCTGGGCATATTTGGCCACCAGTTCGGCGCATCCTTCCTCAATGGCAAATCCGCCCTTTTGCGCCGCACTTTTTGCAATTTCAGCTATCTCAGAAGGCGTTAACGGCCTAAAGTATATCTCAACACAACGGGACCTTATTGCTGCAGGAATTTCATCCGCAGTTCTGGTTGTAGCGCCTACAAGCCTGAAATCCGCAGGCAGTCCTTTTTGAAATATCTCGTGTATATGAGGTGGAATATTTTTGTCCTCAGAACTGTAATACGCACTCTCCAAATAGACAGTCCGGTCCTCCAGGACCTTTAGGAGCTTGTTCATCTGTATCGGATGAAGCTCACCTATTTCGTCCAAAAAGAGTATTCCGCCGTGAGCTTTGGTTACCGCGCCGGGTTTGGGCTGAGGAATGCCTGCAACTCCATAGGCTCCAGCTCCCTGATATATCGGATCGTGAACCGATCCAATCAGCGGATCGGCTATTCCCCTCTCGTCAAATCGTATTGTCGTCGCATCTACTTCTACGAATTTTGCATCTTTCTTAAAGGGAGACATTTCACTCTTCTTCGCCTCTTCAAGTATTACCCTTGCTGCCGCTGTCTTACCCACCCCCGGCGGACCGTAAATAATCACGTGCTGAGGGTTTGGACCGCATAGAGCTGCCCTTAGGGCCTTAATTCCCTGACTTTGCCCTACAATTTCCTTTAGCGAAGAAGGTCTTGTTTTCTCCGATAAAGGCTCCGTAAGCTTTATTTCTTTTAGCTTTTTTAGTTTTTCCAGCTCTTTTTTTGACTCTTTATCAATGGCACTTCTATTGCATTGCTGTGATTTTAAAAGGTTTAAAAAATATAGTCCTATTATGACCGAGAAAAAAAACTGTATGATAAATAGAGTTGTTGTAAACATTTTTTGTCCTCCCCGAATCATTCTTAATTTGTGAATATAGGCAAAGCCAACAATTCCTCAATGCTGCATTTATATTATTTACGTTGTTTCATATTTTATCCTAATACTTGCATAAAGTAATTTTTATCCATAAGAATGTCTTACAAAAAATAAAAGCTCGTTACATCGAGTCCCTTCGCTTTTGCCTCTTTCATTTCATTCCAAGAGGCCAAACAAAAAGAGCCTTTCGGGAGGATTTCTCTCCCTCTTGGCTCTTTTGGCTTTACCCATATTAATTATTTATCATGAATTTTTAGGAGGCTGACTCTTTTTTTACACGAGATTTTTTATTCATCGGCTTTTTTACCGATTTCTTGTTCTCATTTATTATTATATTAGGTGGTACCAATTTCTCAACAGTATCCTTCGTAATTATACATTTCTCCACATTCTCTTGTGACGGCACATCATACATTACATCCAGCATAATTTCCTCAATTATTGCTCTCAATCCTCTTGCGCCGGTGTTTCTTTCAATTGCCTTGTCTGCTATTGCCTCAATAGCTTCTTTCTCAAACTCCAAAATTACGTCATCTATTTCAAAGAGCTTCTGATATTGCTTTACAAGAGCATTTTTCGGCTCGGTCAATATCCTCACGAGAGCATCTCTGTCAAGCGACTGCAAAGTAACAATAACAGGCAATCTTCCGACAAATTCGGGAATAAGTCCGAATTTCAGCAAGTCTTGAGGAAGGATGTTCTTTAATATTTCACCCAAATTAGTCTTTTTAGGACTCTCTATTTTGGCACCAAAGCCCATTGACTTCTTGCCTATTCTGTTTTCAATGATTTTCTCTATTCCGTCAAAGGCACCGCCACATATAAAGAGAATATTGGTTGTATCAATTTGTATAAATTCTTGATGGGGATGCTTTCTTCCTCCTTGGGGAGGCACTGAAGCAATTGTTCCTTCAAGAATTTTTAAAAGAGCCTGCTGTACTCCTTCTCCGCTAACATCTCTGGTTATTGAAGGATTCTCTGACTTTCTTGCAATTTTGTCGATTTCGTCAATATATATTATACCTTTTTCTGCTCTTTCAATATCATAGTCAGCTGCCTGAATAAGCTTTAAAAGAATATTTTCAACGTCTTCACCGACATATCCCGCTTCGGTAAGTGATGTGGCATCCGCTATAGCAAAGGGAACATTCAGTATTCTGGCCAATGTCTGTGCCAAAAGCGTCTTTCCCGAACCAGTCGGTCCAAGCATAACTATATTGCTTTTTTGCAGCTCCACATCCGAACCTTTAACGTCCGAATTGATCCTTTTATAATGATTGTAAACCGCTACAGCCAGTGACTTTTTAGCGGAGTCTTGCCCGACCACATACTGGTCCAGTATTTCCTTAATTTCACTGGGCTTCGGTATGTCATTGAGTTCCGCATCGACTCTTGCTTCTTCAAATTCTTCTTCAATTATCTCAGAGCAAAGCTCAATGCACTCGTCACATATATATACTCCAGGTCCGGCTACCAGTCTTTTCACTTGCTCTTGAGTCTTGCCACAGAAGGAGCATTTCAATTGCTTCTTTTCATCATACCTGGACATCCTACCACCTCATTTATTTTCTTCTTTCCATAACCTCATCTACAATTCCATAAGCTTTAGCTTCTTCTGCAGACATAAAGTAATCTCTTTCCGTATCCCTTTCAACTTTTTCAAATGGCTGTCCTGTTCTCTCGCTTAAAATTCTGTTCAATTTGTTTTTAATCTTGATTATTTGTTCTGCGTGAATTTTTATATCCGTTGCCTGACCTCTCGCGCCACCTAAAGGTTGGTGTATCATGATTTCACTGTTTGGCAATGCAAATCTTTTTCCTTTCGCTCCTGCTGCAAGAAGAAATGCTCCCATACTTGCCGCCATACCTATACAGATGGTAGAAACATCCGGTTTGACATACTGCATGGTATCATATATGGCAAATCCTGCAGTTACAGAACCGCCAGGACTATTTATATACAATTGGATATCTTTATCAGGATCTTCTGCTTCCAAAAACAACATTTGAGCCACAACAAGACTTGCGGTTACATCGTTTACTTCATCGCTTAGAACTATTATTCTATCTTTTAAAAGTCTCGAGTAAATATCATATGAACGCTCACCACGGTTTGTCTGTTCTACAACTATCGGTACCAAACTCATAATAACGCCTCCCTGTCTAATTTGAAGTCTTATATATGTTTTCCCACATTAGCAGTAAAATAAACTGTCTTTATAATATTTTTGCACTTTGTACTAAAAAGTCAACAGCTTTTTTGAATAGTATTGTTGCCTTGATATATTCTATATCGTCATCTCTCAAATGTTTCTTAAAATCTTCTTGTTCCATATTGTAGCTCTTGGCAATTTTTTCAGTTTCTTCATCAAACTCTTCATCGGACACCTTCATATCTTCTACCTTGGCTACCTTTTCCAATACAAGCTGTCTCTTTATGTCATCGTGTGCCCTGTCTCTAAGCTGGCTTCTGAAGGTATCGTAATCGATGCCCATAATCATGAGATACTTGTCAAGGTCCAGACCTTGATAGCTAAGTCTCATGTTGTAATCACGAACAATACTGTCTATTTGTCTTTCAATCATTACCTCAGGAATATCAACCTGGGCATTTTCCATTACTTTTGCTATTACTTTATCCTCCAACTCGTGTTTGGCTTTATGCTCGGCACCTTCCGTAAGCTTTTTCCTTATACTTTCCTTGTACTCTTCCAAAGTATCAAACTCACTTACATCCTTTGCAAACTCATCGTCAATTTCAGGCAGTTCCTTAACCTTTACATCATTGACAATTACTTTGAACAATGCAGGTTTGCCCGCCAATTCTTCTTTTCCGTAGTCTTCGGGGAAAGTAACATTAACTTCTATATCGTCTCCCGGTCTTCCTCCTATGAGCTGATCCTCAAACCCGTCAATAAATGTCCCCGAACCGATTTCCAAAACATATCCGCTGGCTTTTCCTCCTTCAAAAGGTTCACCGTCTATAAAACCTTCAAAGTCAATATCAGCCAAATCGCCTTTTTGTATGCCTCTGTCCTCCACGGACATAATTCTTGCGTTCTTTTCGGCAACTGCCTTAAGTTCCTTTTCCACATCTTCATCGGTGATATTTACTTCAATCTTTTCAACCTCAACGCCCTTGTATTCTCCCAATTCCACTTCGGGCTTTACAGTAACGCTGGCGGTAAACACCAGATTTTCTCCCTCGCCGACCTTCTTGATATTTATGTTCGGCCTGTCAACAGGGAAAATATCATTTTCTTCGATTGCTTTATCATATGCATCTGCACATGCAATATTTATAGCATCTTCATAAAAAACTTCTTTTCCATAATATCTTTCGATGATATTTCTGGGAGCTTTTCCCCTTCTGAATCCAGGAACGCTAAATTTTTGGGAATTCTTCTGGTAAGCCTTCTGTACTGCCTCTTCAAATTTCGCAGCTTCCACTTCAATCTCAAGCTCTACAATGTTTTTATCTTTCTTTTCAACCTTAACAACCATTTAAAACTTATCCTCCTATTATCAGGTTTTTATACTATATTTTTGTATAATTAATTTTTGTTTAATCGCAAATTTCCATTCTTATATTTTATCATTCTTAACATTATTTGATTTTCCTGTCTAATGCTTATTAAGACAGCCATTACATTATAACATAATATTTTTTGAAAATCCAATATATAGACTTAAAAATTTTGCAAACTAAGTAAAACAGGGTCAAAATTTAAATAATCGGCTGAAACCAGCTTAAACCGAATGCCTTGTACAATCCCGGTAACAGCGCCTTTGAAGCTGTTTCCGTGCAAATGACCGTAAATACACATTTCTACATTATATTTCCTCATTATTTCCACAAAATCCGAGGGTTCTCCCGAGGAATTAAAGGGTGGATAATGCATAGCCACAATTATACTTCCGCTTTCCGCCAAACCCAATGCACTCTTTAATGAAAGCTCCAGGCGATTTAACTCCCGGTCATATATTTTCTTGTCCTCTGCACCAAATTCGTCATCTCCGGGACACTTCCAGCCCCTTGTACCGCATATAACATATTCGTCCACTTTAATGCTGTTGTTGTGCATAAAACTTATGGTTTTAAAATCATTCTCCAGAAGGAATTTCTGCAGTTTGCTCATGGTAGTCCACCAGTAATCGTGATTGCCTTTGGAAATTATTTTCCTCCCGGGAAGCGCCTCTATAAATTTAAAATCCTCCACGGCCTGTTCAAGATAAGTAGCCCAGGAAATATCTCCGGGCACAATTACAAAGTCTTCTTCCCTAACAGTCCTATTCCAGTTATCCTTTATTTTCTGCATATAATTGGACCATCTGTCTCCAAAAATGTCCATGGGCTTATCAACACCATAGGCCAAATGGAGGTCGGAAATTGCATATACCGCCATTTACCTTTGCTCCTATTGTCTAAAATAATCATATATTTTTTGCGCCAATTCTTCGCTGATTCCCTTAACTTTCGCAATTTCGTCCGGCTCAGCCTCTTTAATGGCTTTAACCGAACCAAAATGTTTAATCAGCGCCTTTTTTCGTTTTGGCCCTACACCTTCTATGTTATCCAACACTGAGCCGCTGTATCTTTTTGCTCTGAGCTTTTTATTGTATTCCAAGGCAAACCTGTGGGCCTCATCCTGAATCGCTGTCACGAACCTTAGCAGCACAATGTCCTTTGACAAATCAAATTCATTTTTCTCCGACACCAGTCCTCTTGTTCTGTGGTTGTCGTCCTTTACCATTCCATATACGGGTATTTTAAAATCGAATTCTTTCAATATGCTGCGCACTGCATTCACATGTCCCAAGCCTCCGTCCACAAGCAGAACATCCGGAAGCTTACCAAATCCCGTATCCCCACCTGCAATATCTTTTTTGTCATCGCCATCTTTTTCAACCATTGCCCTTTGGGCTCGTTTAAGTCTTCTGAAAACAACCTCCTGCATACTCTGATAATCGTTCTGTATATTGGTTGACTTTATCTTAAACCTTCTGTAATCGCTCTTTTTAGGAGAGCCATTTTCAAAAACCACCATCGAGCCCACAATTTCACTGCTTCCCGTGTTGGATATGTCATATGCTTCAATTCTTTCAGGAAGAGAGTCAAGATTTAAAACCTCTTTAAGTTTTTCCATACCCTCTTTGGCTTGTGCCGTCTCTTTTCTGATTTTTTCTTTAAACTGGTTAAGCTCAATCAGCGCGTTTTTGGATACCATCTCCACGAGCTTCAACTTTTCACCTTTTCTCGGCACCTTTATGTGGGTCTTTGAGGTTCTTTTGCTGCTGAGCCATCTTTCAATAATTTCTATTTCATCAATATCCTCTTGGAGAATTATCTGGTTGGGCACATAGGCAGCACTGCTGTAAAACTGCTTGACAAAAGCCGTCATCAACTCGCTGTCGCTGACATCAGCCGTTCCTTCCAAAATAAAGTGCTCCCTTCCAATCAGCTTGCCTCCCCTGATGAAAAATACCTGTATGCACGAGTCGGTCTCGCTCTTGGCAAAGGCTATGACATCCTGGTCTTCCATTGCTGTGGATATAATCTTTTGCTTCTCTGCAATATGCCTCAAGCTATTGATTTTATCCCTTATTTTAGCGGCCTTTTCAAACTCAAGATTATCCGCTGCTTTTTTCATGTCATTCTCAAGTCTTTTAATTATATCCTCTTGCCTTCCTCCCAGGAAACTACAGATGTCCAGCATCAGGGCTCTGTACTCCTCCCTGTTCACATTTCCCTGGCAGGGTCCAAGGCACTGGTATATGTGATAGTTAAGGCATGGCCGCCCTTTCCCGATATCTCTCGGGAGCACCTTGTTGCAGGTTTTTATAGGAAACAGCTTTTTTACAAGATCAATTGTCTCCCGAACGGCAAATACACTGGTATACGGTCCGAAATACTTTGCCCCATCCTTCTCAATCCTGCGTGTCATCAAAATCCGGGGAAAATCTTCGTTCATGGTAACCTTAATATACGGATAGCTTTTGTCATCCTTCAATAATATATTAAACTTGGGCCTGTGCTTTTTGATTAAGTTGCATTCAAGTATCAACGCCTCAAGCTCCGTATCAGTCACTATATACTCAAATTCTTTGATATGCGAAACCATGGCCCTGACTTTTGGAGTCTGGTTTGACAAGGATTGAAAATACTGTCTTACCCTGTTTTTTAAAACAACTGCTTTTCCAATATAAATTATCTCGCCATTTTTGTCTTTCATAATGTAGACGCCCGGTTTGTCCGGCAGCTTTTTCAATTCCTCTTGAATGTCAAACACTTTTTTCACATCCTGCTTTTTATCCATTCTGAAAGCATATCCTTTACCTCTTGAAGGTTTTTGCTCTCCATTGCCCTTTTTGCTGCATCTTTTGCCTCATCAAGTCTTATCGTTCCGATAAAGCGGCATATATTCTCAATATGGGCAGGGCACATACTTAAATTCTTTACACCCATTCCCAAAAGTACTACTACGGCCATCGGGTCCGTTGCCATTTCTCCGCAAATGCTTGCAGGCTTGTTCTTTTCAATGGCTTTATCCACACAGTATTTTAAAGTTTGCAAGAAAACCGGTTCAAGGTATGACCTCATTTCGAGGGTAGAGCATTTCCTGTTTTGCTCGCATATTTGATGTAGCATATCATTTGTGCCTATGCTTATAAAATCTACCTCGTCCAAAATTTCATCAATAATTTTTACAGACGCGGCTGTCTCTATCATTGTTCCAATTTTCATGCTTTTCGGAGGTTGCCCGTTTTTTTCCGTCAGTTCTTCCCCGATATCTTTTATAATGCGTTTTACTTCCATTATCTGTTCTATCGAATCCACCATGGGGAAGGAAATACTCACTTCACCGAATTCTGCGGCGCATATTATTGCACGAATCTGTGCAACAAGCTCCGTCTTTTGCTCCAGGGATCTTTTAATTCCCCTTGAGCTTCGGCTTAGGGACTGGTCATTAATCTCCAGTGCTTGCGGAACTTTATCTCCGCCGATGTCCACCGTCCGTATGACTACAGGTTTTCCGCCTATATCCTTGGCTATTTTGGAGTAAATCAGATACTGTCTTTTTTCATCAGGTATTTTTTTATAGTTAATAAAAATCGATTCGGTTCTGACAAGCCCTATACCGTCAATCCCAAGTTTTTTTGCAGCAAGAAATTCTTTTACGCTGCTGACGTTTGCAAATAACCCCACCTTGTGTCCGTCTAAGGTTTCAACAGGCTTTCTTTCACATGGCACACTAACGTTTTCGCTGTTCTTTTCAGAAGACTCTTTGGAATAATCAACCGTCAAGTCTTGTATTTCAATATCCGAGGGGTTTACAACAAATACGCCTTTACTTCCGTCTATTATGGCATGGCAACCGTCAAACTTTTCAATCTCATCGATAGAAATTCCGTTTATCGCAGGTATGCCCGTGCTCCTTAAAATTATCGATGCATGAGTAAAATAACCGGCACCCTCCTGTGCCACAACCCCCTTAACTTCCTTTTTGGCAAGCGATGCTGCGATTATCGGTGTAAGCTCCTTTATCACCACAATCCAATCGCCGTTTATTTCCCTGATTTTCATGCCGTTTTCGTCGGATGCATTACCAGAAATATTTCTAATTAATCTTTTCGCAACATCATTCAGGTCAAAGACCCGCTGTTTTATATATTCATTATTGCTGTTGGATATTTCATCAATATATCTCTTTATGCATGAATATATTGCCTTCTTGGCACTGTATCTTTCGTTTTTTATTAAATTCTTAATCTCATCGAAAAACGTTTGGTCATCAAGTATTTCTTTGTAAAATTCAAAAATACGGTTTTCCTCTTCACTAAGTATTCCTTTAAAACCGTCATTTAAATCATAAATTTCTATAAAGGTTCTGCATATCGCCACCTCAAGATTTGTAATCTGCTCTTCCACATCAGATTCATCTATCAAATCATCTTTTATTTCAATATCAGATTCCTTTATAATAAGTATTTTACCCATTCCTGTTCCCGTTGAAACAGGCTCACCTTCAAAGCTCTTTCTCTCCATAGCTCAAACACTTTCCCCAAGGCCCGATGCCAGATAGTTTTCCAAATCATCCAGAGCCTCAACTTCATCCTCACCTTCGGCAATAAGCATAATCTTGCTGCCTTTTCCTATACCTAAAGATAAAAGCCCCAAAAGACTTTTGGCATTGGCCTTTCTTTCACCCTTTTCAATCCATACAGTTGATTTGTAATTTGATGCCTTCTGAATAAACATTGCTGCCAGCTTTGATTCCAGTCCGGAAATATTGTTAATTACAATCTCTTTCTTTACCATCTCATACAGCCTCCCAAAAATCTCGCTTTCTTTGCATTTATTTATATTTATATCATTATTTTCGGAATTGTTCCATAGTTTTTGGCGAATTTCAGTCTTTTCGTCAACAACTATTTTATCATAAATATACAACAAGGCAATGCCATTTTCCCTATTTTACACTATTTCCTAATTTCATACAGCCGTACCGTTACTTTACCGTCCTTTATCTCTGACTTGATAACTATCGGGTTTTGCCGATTATTCTTAAATCTAAAGTCGGATGAACCGTAGGCTACCATTGCATCCTTCCCTTGAGGCACATAGGGCACTTTTTTTGAATGAGAGTGCCTTTCGGTTATTTCCAGCCCCGCTTTTTCCACTGCGTTATAGAGTGTGGTAGACAGCTGGCAAATACCGCCGCCAATTCCATATCCCTTTTTGGGACCACTCTGTGTTCTTTTTATTATTGGTGCCTTTTTATACCCTTTTTCTGCTGTTCTTCTCCCCAAGGTTCCGTTGAATGAAAATTCCTCTCCCGGCTGAACCTTCTCATTATTCAGATATTCGGATGCCGTATCTATATTATCCACCCGGTTTTCACTGTCATCCAGCAAAGGGGTCGAGTAGCTTGCTATTTCCACTATTGTTTTTTCCACGTCCTTCTGCGTTATCTTTGGCTTCATCTCTTGAACCACAGGCTCAACCCTCTCCCCTTCTTTAGCGCTTAAAACAGCTTCAAGGGTACTCTCTATATCAAGCTTTTTTCCAGGCTCTTCCGGTGTAATCTCAAGGGTCTCTTCGTTTAGCACCGCATCCTTTGGAGGCGTATCAATCCCGTTTGACAATTCCCAGATAATTTGCTCAACTTCCGATTTACTTTTACCGCCAACATTTATGTCTTTTAAATATACATTATATTTTACTTTTGTTTCATTTACTTTTCTTTCACTTACATTTCTCTCACTAAATTTGCAACCAACACTTAAAGCAATAACAAGAGTCACAATAAAAATTGTAAGCTTTTTCTTTCGTATGACTTTACGTTCCATCCCAAATCCCTTCTTTCTTCCAGGATTTTTCTTCAATATATATTGTGAAAGATTATTCTAACAATTCTATGAGAGTACTTAAATTACTGTTCTATTAAGCACTCTCATAAATAAAAATTTCAATCAAGCCAGATGCACCGGTGATTAATACCCGCCAATCATATTAGCTGTCAGCAACAGTACAATTATGTTAAATATTATATTAATCAAGGCAAACACAATATTTGCCACAATTACTGCATTACCGCTTCCTTGCCTCTGCTTTTGCAAAGTCACTCCAAAAATTATGCCGGCTATGGCAACAAACGGTGTTGTAAATAATGCCATAACCGCACTTACCCAACCCAAAACCACATAAAGACGATTTACCCTTTCTAACGCTATTGCTCCTTTATCAATCTCATTTATTTGTTCATTCTCGAAGAAAAAATCTATATTATCATTTTGCTCTTTTTCGTTGTGGTCATCTTGCTCTTTTAAAATCGTTTCATTTTTTTTGTCAAAATCTTGGGTCATCGAAACCACCTCCGTTTTTTTATTATTAGAGTTATGAAAACATATAATTCAAGTATTATTTTCATAAACAAAAAAAACAAAGCCTTTATAGAAAAGCTTCGTTTGATTGTTAATTTATTAATTTATTTTTAAATTCGCGTTTTTCATTTTTTTCTGCTTCTAAGAAGCACCTCACTCTTTTGAGATACCCTGACAGACTTGACTTCATATGTTTTTGAAATTAAGCCGATGACAACAAGGCCTACTAATATATAATAAAAATCTGAAAATGCCAATTTTCCGTTTCCAACGACATAAGCAGCATACACAATCAGCAAATCTATACGTGTAAGGAATCCGTAAACAGCATAGGACAACGGTTCCGACACGCCGACGCCAAGGAGCAGACCGAGAATACTCTCTCTTAGCAAAACTGCAAGCATCAATAATATGGCCGCAAATGTAAAAACAAAGGCAATGCACGATATTGTAATTATCTTTTTACTCTGTTTTTTGCGATAAATGTTAAGTTCATTTATCTTTTTCACAACCGCATTTTCAAAATCGGCAGGCGGCTCGACAACGTTTTCTTCTTCAAGAACATTCACAATACTTTTTAATTCGTTAAATTCCATGCTGCATGCGTTGCACTGTTTCAAGTGTTTATTAAGCTTAATCTCTTCAGCTTCCGTTATTACTTTGTCCATATACTTCATAATATACTCTTTATATAAATCACAATTCATAAAATTCCTTCCTTTCTTTCGGAAGATAAAGCTTCTTTTAACATGAGCCTTGCTCGATAAAGTCTGTTTTTTATAATCGACATTGGCTCGTTTAAAATTTGCGAAATTTCCTCGTATGAAAGACCGTTTTTATGAAACAGAATCAGCGGTATGCGATATTTATCCGGAAGTTTGGACAATTCATAATTAATTCTTTGCCTTTTTTCCTTTTTCAAATAATCTTCTTCAGGAGTGTCAAAATTACTGGAAACACCAATTGCTTCATCTATGGAAATTTCGTCTGCTTTCTTTTTTCTCAGGACATCAACACAATGGTTTGTTGCAATTCGAACAGACCATGTAGAAAACTTATATTCGAGATTATACTTGCCCAATGACCTGTAGATTTTGATAAAAACCTCCTGAGCTATATCATTAACTTCCTCACGGTTATCTATCATATTATATATTACATTATATATCAATTTTTTATATCTTGTGACCAGCTCGGCAAAAGCATCATTATCACCGTCAAGGGTCCTCTTTATCAACTCAGCATCCGGTGTTTCCAAATATTTTTCACCTCCCGCCGTTGCACCGCCGGAAATACCAATACATCCTTGCTGCAAAATACAGCTGCTCATATTCGCTGTAATTTAAATTTGTCTGCGTTTTTGTAAAAAATTATACATCTATAATATTATTATACGTTATTTTGGCGTTCTTGTCTGATTAATAGCACATTGTGCAATTTAAAATTCCTTTCACTAAGGCTAATTCATCATTCCAAATTTGCCGAAGTTTCGTTACTATTGCAGCAAGCTTAGTCCGGCGTCTTTTCATCGGGAGGCAAGTCTCTTGATATTAATTGATTGTATAAAATAAGCCAGAGCATTACACTCTGGCCTATTTTTAATATTTAATTCAATAATTATTCGATTATCTTGGATACGTTTCCTGCTCCTACAGTTCTACCACCTTCACGGATAGCGAACTTCAAACCTTCTTCCATAGCTATAGGAGTTATCAATTTGATTTTCATAGTTATGTGGTCACCAGGCATAACCATTTCTGTTCCCTGAGGAAGTTCAACTATTCCTGTAACGTCAGTAGTTCTGAAATAGAACTGAGGTCTGTAGTTGTTGAAGAATGGAGTATGTCTTCCACCTTCTTCTTTTGTCAAAACGTAAACCTGTGCTTCAAAATAAGTATGAGGTTTGATTGAAGCCGGTTTTGCAAGAACCTGTCCTCTTTCTACTTCATTTCTCTGAATACCTCTCAAAAGTGCTCCTATGTTGTCACCTGCAACAGCCTGGTCAAGAAGCCTTCTGAACATTTCTATACCAGTGATAACTGTCTTCTTCGGAGCGTCGGACAAACCAACGATTTCAACTTCGTCACCCATCTTAAGAGTTCCTCTTTCAACTCTACCTGTAGCAACAGTACCACGACCAGTGATTGTGAATACGTCCTCAACAGGCATAATAAATGGTTTGTCAGTTGCTCTTTCAGGAGTTGGGATGTATTTGTCAACTTCTTCCATAAGCTTCATAATTGGCTGATATTCAGGAGCATCAGTAGTAGTAGCTGATGATTCAAGAGCAGCAAGAGCTGAACCTCTTACTATCGGAATTTCATCTCCAGGGAATTCGTAGCTGCTCAAGAGCTCTCTAACTTCCATTTCAACCAATTCGATAAGTTCTTCGTCATCAACCATATCACACTTGTTCAAGAAAACAACTATGTATGGCACACCAACCTGACGAGCCAACAAAATGTGTTCTCTTGTCTGAGGCATCGGACCATCTGCTGCTGATACAACGAGAATAGCACCGTCCATCTGAGCAGCACCAGTGATCATGTTTTTAACATAGTCAGCGTGGCCTGGGCAGTCAACGTGTGCATAGTGTCTGCTCTCAGTTTCATACTCAACGTGTGCAGTTGAAATTGTGATACCTCTTTCTCTTTCTTCCGGAGCCTTGTCTATCTGGTCATATTCAGAAAAGCTTGCTCTTCCAAGATAGCTCAATACTTTTGTTATAGCTGCAGTCAATGATGTCTTACCATGGTCAACGTGACCTATTGTTCCAATATTAACGTGGGGTTTGTTTCTTTCAAATTTTGCTTTTGCCATTATAAATTCTCCTCCTTTTTCAGTTCACGAACTGATTAATTTATAATTTTAATTATAATTTAATTGGCTTTTCCATTCGGGAAACATACAGCTTTCTGTATATTTCCCGAATTTCATGCTTGTTTTTTATTATTCATGTTACCGCTAAGGTAGATTAATCATTACTTTTAGCTCTTCCACTTATTATCTGTTCCTGAATATTCTTGGGCACTTCTTCAAAATGGCTTATTTCCATAGCGAACACACCTCTACCTTGTGTTCTGGAACGCAATGCAGTAGCGTATCCAAACATTTCAGCCAAAGGAACATAGGCGTGTATAACCTGGGCTCCTGCTCTTGCTTCCATTCCCTCAATTCTTCCTCTTCTTGAATTGAGGTCACCCATAACGTCACCCATGTAGTCTTCAGGAACAGTAACAACTACTTTCATGATTGGCTCAAGAAGTACGGGATCTGCCTTCTTCATACCGTCTTTGAAGGCCATAGAACCTGCAACCTTAAACGCCATTTCCGAGGAGTCAACCTCGTGGTATGAACCGTCGTACAAGGTTACTTTAACGTCAACAACCGGATATCCTGCCAATACACCGTTGTTCATGGCACTCTGAATACCTGCATCGATTGCCGGGATATATTCTTTCGGAATAACACCACCGACAATTTTATTGATAAATTCATATCCTGTTCCGCGTTCTTTAGGCTCTAATTCTATCCAACAGTGACCGTACTGACCCTTACCACCAGACTGTCTGATATACTTACCTTCTGATTTTACAGGCTTTCTGATTGTCTCTTTATAAGCAACCTGTGGATTACCAACATTCGCCTCAACCTTGAACTCTCTTAACAGACGGTCAACAATTATATCCAGATGGAGCTCTCCCATACCGGCTATTATTGTCTGTCCTGTTTCTTGATCTGTATAGGTCCTAAATGTCGGGTCTTCTTCAGCCAATTTCTGGAGCGCTATACCCATTTTTTCCTGTCCGGCCTTTGTCTTAGGCTCAATAGCAACGTGGATAACCGGTTCCGGGAAGTTCATGGATTCAAGAATAACAGGATTTGTCTCATCACAGAGAGTATCTCCCGTTGTAGTATCTTTTAATCCAACAGCTGCCGCTATATCTCCGGAGTAAACCATATCGATTTCTTCTCTATGGTTTGCATGCATCTGCAGCATTCTACCTATCCTCTCTCTTTTGCCTTTAGTGGCATTGAGAACATAGGAACCGGAGCTGAGTTTCCCCGAGTAAACTCTAAAAAAGCAGAGCTTACCAACATAAGGGTCAGCCATAATCTTAAATGCCAATGCCGAGAACGGCTCATCATCACTAGCACGTCTTTCGATTTCTGTCTCTCCGTCAATAGATACACCTTTTATAGCTTCAATATCAACAGGAGAAGGCATATAATCCACAACTGCATCGAGAAGACGCTGAACTCCCTTATTCTTGTATGAAGAACCACAGAGAACAGGTATCATTTTTACGGCAATAGTAGCCTTTCTGATAACTGCCTTTATTTCCTCTTCTGTGATTTCTTCACCTTCAAGATACTTCATCATGAGCTCTTCGTCTTGTTCTGCAACATTTTCCAAGAGATTTAAGCGATACTCTTCTGCCAGCTCTTTCATATCATCGGGAATATCCCTTTCCTGAATGTCCTTTCCTAAGTCGTCCATGTAGTAGTATGCTCTCATTTTTACAAGGTCAATGATACCTTCAAAATGATCCTCTTTTCCTATAGGAAGCTGAATTGGAACCGGATTTGCCTGAAGTCTTTCCTTCATCATATTTATACAGTTAAAAAAGTCCGCTCCCATTATATCCATTTTATTTACATATGCCATACGGGGAACTTTATATTTATCAGCCTGTCTCCATACGGTTTCAGACTGAGGCTCAACTCCTCCCTTGGCACAGAAAACCGTAACTGCTCCGTCAAGAACGCGAAGTGACCTTTCAACTTCGACTGTGAAGTCAACGTGCCCTGGCGTATCAATTATATTTATCCTTGTGCCTTTCCATTGGGCGGTAGTTGCAGCTGAAGTTATGGTTATACCTCTTTCTTGTTCCTGCTCCATCCAGTCCATAGTTGCTGAACCTTCATGAGTTTCTCCTATTTTATGAACCCTACCGGTATAATACAGGATACGTTCAGTTGTTGTGGTTTTACCCGCATCTATGTGAGCCATTATACCTATATTTCTTGTATTTTCTAAACTAAATTGCCTGGGCATTTTAACCTTCCTTTCAAAAATCGACGCATCTAACAAGCAATGCTATTTTCAAGCTTCTTAGTATGCCAAATTTACCATCTGTAATGTGCAAAAGCTTTGTTTGCTTCTGCCATTTTGTAGGTGTCTTCTTTCTTTTTAAATGCTCCACCCAAACTGTTTGTGGCATCGAGTATTTCTGCTGCAAGTCTCTCTCTCATTGTTCTTTCACTTCTTTGTCTTGCATAAAGCACCAGCCATCTGAGTCCTAAAGCCTGCCTTCTCTCAGGTCTTACTTCAACAGGAACCTGATATGTTGCTCCACCCACTCTTCTAGCTTTTACTTCCAACACAGGCATAACATTATTTAAAGCTTGTTCAAATACTTCCAACGGGTCCTTGCCTGTTTTTTCTTTAATGATGTCAAATGCACCATAGCAGATTTTTTGGGCAGTACTCTTTTTGCCATCAATCATAATATTGTTTATGAGTTTTGTAACTACCTTGTCATTATATATTGGATCAGGTAATACATCTCTCTTCGGTACATGTCCTTTTCTTGGCACTTTTCTTCCCTCCTTTTCATGATATATACAATATCATCGGTACTCGCCGGCCATACGGAAAATCCCTTAGACCGCCGTCAGTGCTCCGTACTTGCTAATATATTTACTTATATTTATATATATAAACAACGTACTTTGCACTATTATTTTGTTACATTGCAATTTTTTCATACATCGTACATGCACGTTGCAAGAATTTACTTTCCTGCTGCACCAGCCTTCGGCCTTTTAGCACCATATTTCGAACGACCTTGCATTCTCTTTGCAACACCTGCAGTATCAAGGGTTCCACGAATAATATGATACCTAACTCCAGGGAGGTCCTTAACCCTTCCACCCCTTATCAGCACAACACTGTGTTCCTGAAGGTTGTGACCAATACCGGGGATATAAGCTGTGACTTCAATACCGTTGGTTAAACGCACCCTTGCAACTTTTCTCAAAGCTGAATTCGGCTTCTTCGGTGTTGTCGTCTTAACTACTGTGCATACTCCTCTTTTCTGAGGGCTGCTTATATCTGTTTGCACCTTTTTCAAGGAATTAAACCCCTTCTGAAGTGCCGGAGCCGTCGACTTTTTCTGAACGTCTTTTCTGCCTTTTCTAACTAACTGGTTAAACGTTGGCATCTTTCCACCTCCTTTCATGCTTCGAAATAAATCTATTCATAAACAAATGTTATAGAATAAGCCAATCTAAAAATAAATTATGCATTTAAAGCAAACATGCAACAGCCGCGCCTACATCTATATTACAGGCTTTTCCCAGCTGCTTCATTGTATCAACATATACTATCGGTATATTGTTCTTAACACAAAGCTCTTTTATCTTTCCAACAACGCGTTCATCCGCGTCTTTTGCGATAAATACCTGTTTTGCCTTCAATGCTTCAACAGCTTTCATGGATTGTTTCAATCCCACAGTTTTGTTACTGTTTTTCAGAACTTCAAGCATTGTTTTCCCTCCCTGTCAGCACAGGTTATCCTTACGTTCCAATACCAACAGATAGCACAAATTTACACACTGAATCATTTTATCACTAACAAACTACATTTGTCAAGATTTTTGATTCAGTGTGCATTTATGCCAAATTTCCTATTCTGTTACCGTACTTATACTAATATCTTTGTATCTGCTCATTCCCGTTCCGGCCGGTATCAGTTTACCGATAATAACGTTTTCCTTAAGGCCTACCAACGGGTCAATTTTTCCTTTTATTGCTGCCTCAGTCAATACTCTTGTAGTCTCCTGGAAGGATGCCGCCGACAGGAATGACTCGGTAGCAAGTGCCGCTTTCGTAATACCAAGAAGAGTTCTCTTTGCAACGGCAGGTTTTTTTCCTTCAGCTACCGCTTTGGCATTCTCCTCTTCAAAATCAAATACGTCTACAAGGCCTCCCGGCAGAAGAGGTGTGTCTCCCGGGTCTTCAACTTTTACTTTTCTAAGCATCTGTCTTACAATAACTTCAATATGCTTGTCGTTTATATCAACACCCTGCATCCTGTAAACCCTCTGAACTTCATGTACCAGATATGCCTGTACAGCAGACACACCTTTAATTTTCAATATATCATGAGGATTTACCGAACCTTCAGTGAGCTCATCACCAGCTTGAACCTCGTCACCTTCGGCAACTTTTATTCTGGATCCGTACGGAATCAGGTAGCTTCTGGACTCGCCATCTTCCGAGGTTACAATTACTTCTCTCTTTTTCTTGGACTCGGACAGCTTTACTTTTCCAGCTATTTCCGATATTATTGCCAGTCCCTTCGGTTTTCTTGCCTCAAACAATTCCTCAACACGAGGAAGACCCTGAGTTATATCGTCACCGGCAACACCACCGGTATGGAATGTTCTCATGGTAAGCTGCGTACCGGGCTCACCTATGGATTGAGCGGCTATTATACCTACAGCCTCACCGACATTACATTCTTCTCCCGTTGCTAGGTTTGCTCCATAACACTTTGCACAAACTCCATATTCGGAATGGCAAGTTAATACGGATCTTATTTTTACTTTTTTAATTCCGGCCTTGATAATTTTGTCTGCATCCTGGTCAGTTATCAATCTTCCCGCTTCAACGATAATTTCACCCGTTTCCGGATGCACTATGTTTCCGACAGGATATCTTCCGATAATTCTTTCAGAGAGTTCTTCAATTATTTCATTTCCGTCTTTTATATCTGTTACTTCTATTCCTTTTCTCGTTCCGCAGTCAGCTTCTCTTACAATAACATCCTGACTTACGTCAACAAGACGTCTTGTCAAATAACCCGAGTCGGCTGTTCTAAGCGCTGTATCGGCAAGACCTTTTCTCGCACCGTGAGTGGATATGAAGAACTCCATAACGTTAAGGCCTTCACGGAAGTTTGCCTTTATCGGAACCTCAATGGTCTTACCGGATGTGTCGGCCATAAGTCCTCTCATACCGGCCAGCTGTTTTATCTGGTTGATATTACCTCTCGCTCCGGACTGGGACATCATGTATACCGGATTAAATCTGTCGAGGTTGCTTATAAGTACCTGGGTAATATTCTCCGATGCTTCTGTCCATGCAGCTATAACGGAATTATATCTTTCTTCGTCCGATATAAGTCCCCTCTTGTACTGCTTTGTTATTTTTTCAATCTTTTCCTCAGTTTCTTTTATATATTTAGCTTTTACTTCCGGTATAACCATATCCGATACGCTTATGGTTATAGCTCCCTTTGTGGAAAACTTAAAGCCCAATGCCTTTATTCTGTCAAGCAATATTGCCGTCTTTGTGGTTCCATGAACCTTTATGCTCTTGTCAATTATTTTCCTAAGTTCGCTTTTGCCGACAAGGAAATCAACTTCAAGGTCAAAGAGTTTGTCAGGGTCACTTCTATCCACAAATCCCAAATCCTGTGGAATAGCTTCGTTGAATATAAGTCTTCCCAAGGTGGTTTCTATTATCTTTGACTTTTCAACACCATCTATAATCTTCTTCATTCTTACCTTTATTTTCGAATGAAGCTCAATTTCTCCGCTGTCATAAGCCATTACAGCTTCGTCCATGGAGACGAATACTCTTCCTTCTCCCTTTGCGCCCTCTTTTAAGATTGTGAGATAATAACTTCCCAAAACCATGTCCTGGGTAGGAACCGCCACCGGTTTTCCATCCTGCGGTTTTAACAGGTTGTTTGCCGAAAGCATCAAAAACCTTGCCTCAGCCTGGGCTTCCGCAGAAAGAGGAACGTGAACGGCCATCTGGTCTCCGTCAAAGTCGGCGTTGTATGCCGTACATACCAACGGATGAAGCTTTAATGCCCTACCTTCAACAAGCACAGGCTCAAACGCTTGAATTCCCAATCTGTGCAGTGTCGGCGCACGGTTTAGAAGTACCGGGTGCTCCTTGATAACTTCCTCTAAAACATCCCATACTTCATTTCTTACTCTCTCAACCATTCTTTTCGCGCTTTTTATATTATGTGCAAGCCCGTCATTAACCAGCTTTTTCATGACAAAAGGCTTAAACAGCTCTAACGCCATTTCTTTCGGAAGTCCGCACTGATATATTTTCAGTTCCGGTCCAACAACTATAACTGAACGTCCGGAATAGTCAACACGTTTTCCCAACAGGTTCTGACGGAATCTACCCTGTTTACCTTTCAGCATATCGGAAAGGGATTTTAACGGCCTGTTTCCGGGACCTGTTACGGGTCTGCCTCTCCTTCCGTTGTCTATTAATGCGTCTACAGCTTCCTGGAGCATTCTCTTTTCGTTACGTACAATTATGTCAGGCGCTCCAAGATCCAAAAGCCTTTTTAATCTATTGTTTCTATTTATAACTCTTCTATACAGGTCATTTAAATCTGAGGTTGCAAACCTTCCGCCGTCCAGCTGAACCATCGGCCTAAGTTCCGGCGGTATAACAGGAATTACATCCAGTATCATCCATTCAGGTTTGTTCTGTGACTGTCTGAAAGCTTCAACAACTTCCAGCCTCTTTATCGCCCTCACTCTTTTTTGTCCTGTAGATTCCTTGAGCTCTGCTCTAAGCTCTGCAGAAAGCTCATCAAGGTTAATCTCTTGAAGAAGCTCCCTTACCGCTTCTGCACCCATTCCGGCACGGAACTTCGGTCCAAACTTCTCCAAGCTGTCCCTGTACTCTTTTTCCGACAATATCTGCTTTTTGGAAAGAGGTGTCTGGCCCGGATCGATAACAACGTAGGAGGCAAAATATAGTATCTTTTCCAAAGCTCTCGGAGACATGTCCAAAAGCAATCCCATTCTGCTGGGTATTCCTTTAAAATACCATATGTGGGATACCGGAGCTGCCAGCTCAATATGCCCCATTCTTTCTCTTCTTACCTTGGATCTGGTTACCTCAACACCACATCGGTCGCACACAATGCCTTTATATCTGATTCTCTTGTATTTTCCGCAATGGCATTCCCAGTCTTTTTGAGGTCCAAATATTCTCTCGCAAAAAAGACCATCTCTCTCAGGTTTTAGTGTTCTGTAGTTTATAGTCTCAGGTTTTTTTACTTCGCCCCTGGACCATTCCCTAATCTTCTCCGGAGAAGCTAAACCAATTTTCAATGAATCAAAATTGTTAAGTTCAAACACGGCCTTCTCACCTTCCCTTATATATCATCATCGTCATCAAAGCTATCGTCTAAATCATCATCAAACAGGTTGTCATCCAGTTCGGTACCAAGAGTGTCATTAGGACTGATATCCTCATCGTTTAAATCCGACAAATCAAAATCATCCACTTCAAGCTCTTCATCTGTTATTTCATCGCCAATATCTCCAAACTCGCTGAAGCTAACCTCATCCTCCCTGCCTTCGATATTGACGTTGAGTTCTTCAAGGTCATCTTCCACCGATTCTTTAATAGCAATTTCTTCCTGTTCTTCGGAATATACTTTTACATCAAGGCATAAGCTTTGCAGTTCCTTGATAAGCACCTTGAAGGATTCGGGAATACCCGGTTCCGGAACATTTTCGCCCTTTACTATTGCCTCATAGGTCTTAACCCTACCCACTACGTCGTCCGACTTGACCGTAAGTATCTCCTGCAATGTATAAGCAGCACCGTAAGCCTCAAGAGCCCAAACTTCCATTTCTCCAAATCTCTGTCCTCCGAATTGAGCCTTACCTCCGAGAGGCTGCTGCGTTACCAATGAGTAAGGACCGGTTGACCTTGCGTGTATCTTGTCATCTACAAGGTGAGCGAGCTTTAACATATACATATAACCTACAGTTACTCTGTTTTCAAACGGCTCTCCCGTTCTTCCGTCATAGAGTATTGTCTTGCCGTCTTCGGAAAGGCCTGCTTTTCTTAAAGTTTCCACAATATCTTCCTCGGTTGCACCGTCAAAAACCGGTGTTGCAATTTTCCATCCAAGCGCTTTTGCCGCATATCCAAGGTGAACTTCAAGCACCTGACCGATATTCATACGGGATGGAACTCCCAGAGGATTTAAAACTATTTCCAAAGGAGTACCGTCAGGAAGGAATGGCATATCCTCCTCAGGAAGAATTCTGGAAATAACACCTTTGTTTCCGTGTCTTCCCGCCATTTTATCTCCAACGGATATTTTCCTTTTCTGTGCAATATAAACCCTAACCAGCTTGTTTACTCCCGGAGCCAGTTCATCGCCGTTTTCTCTTGTAAATATTTTAACGTCAACAACAATACCAGATTCACCGTGAGGTACACGAAGGGAGGTATCCCTAACTTCTCTGGCCTTTTCACCGAAGATTGCACGAAGAAGTCTTTCTTCTGCTGTAAGCTCTGTTTCTCCCTTTGGAGTAACCTTACCTACCAGAATGTCTCCTGACCTTACTTCCGCACCTATTCTAATAATACCTTCACTATTTAAGTCTTTGAGCGCATCTTCGCTGACGTTTGGTATTTCTCTTGTTATATCCTCAGGGCCAAGCTTTGTATCCCTGGCCTCAGCCTCATACTCTTCTATATGAATGGATGTAAACACATCATCCTTGACAAGTCTTTCGCTTATCAAGATAGCGTCCTCATAGTTATATCCTTCCCATGTCATAAATCCTATCAGGATATTTCTTCCCAATGCAATTTCACCGTTGTGAGTGGAAGAACCGTCGGCTATTACATCTCCTGCTTCAACCTCTTCACCTTTTCTCACTATTGGCTTCTGGTTGATACATGTACCCTGGTTGGAACGCATGTATTTAAGGAGCTTGTAGGTATCCCTTTTGCCATCTTTTGTGCGTATAACAATTTCGTTGGCACTTACTTTCTCAACAACTCCGGCATTCTTTGCCAACACAACAACTCCAGAATCCCTTGCAGCCTTGTATTCTATTCCCGTTCCTACAATTGGGGAGTCAGTCCTTATGAGAGGAACTGCCTGACGCTGCATGTTCGCTCCCATGAGCGCACGGTTGGCGTCGTCATTTTCAAGGAACGGTATCATAGAAGTTGCAACGGAAACTATCTGCTTTGGCGATACATCCATATAGTCAATTCTGGATGGCTCAACTTCAATAAACTCTTCCTTGTATCTACATACAACTTTGCTGGAAATAAATCTTCCTTCCTCATCCAGCGGCTCATTTGCCTGCGCAATAATATACTCGTCTTCTTCATCTGCTGTCAAATATACTATTTCGTTGGTAACTTTACCGTAATCATCTTTGCTCACTTTTCTATACGGAGCTTCAATAAAGCCATATTCATTTACCCTTGCATAAGTACTGAGTGAACCGATAAGACCTATGTTCGGTCCTTCCGGAGTCTCTATAGGACACATACGTCCATAGTGGGAATGGTGAACGTCACGAACTTCGAAACCTGCTCTTTCCCTGCTCAAACCTCCGGGTCCCAATGCACTAAGTCTTCTTTTATGTGTAAGCTCCGTCAAAGGATTCGTTTGGTCCATAAACTGGGACAGCTGGCTGCTTCCAAAGAACTCTTTTATTGCCGCGGCAACCGGCCTTATGTTAATAAGAGCCTGTGGTGTAACAGCATCCAAGTCCTGGATAGTCATCCTTTCCCTTACTACCCTTTCCATTCTGGAAAGACCAATTCTAAACTGATTCTGCAAAAGCTCTCCGACAGAACGCAGTCTTCTGTTACCCAAGTGGTCAATATCATCCGTGCTTCCGATTCCATAGCTTAAGCCAATAATATAGCTTATGGACGATATTATATCATCTACCGTAATATGCTTCGGAATTAAATCGTCAATTCTTTCCTTCAAAACCTTTTTGAGTGCATCGGAGCTCTTTCCCTGATATTCCTCAAGGATTTCCGTCAAGACACTTTTCTTGACTTTTTCGTTAATGCCGACTTCTTTAGGATCAAAGTCCACATAACCTTTGATATCCACCATATCGTTGCCGATGACTTTGATGTTTTTGCCGTCTATATTAAGAACTACCGTATTCACGCCTGCATTTTGAACTATTTCAGCCTTTTCCCTGGTGATGCTTTCTCCTTCTGCAACAATTATCTCACCGGTATTCGGGTCAACAACATTTTCACCAGCAATAAATCCGTTTATTCTTGACGCCAGAGAAAGTTTTTTGTTGAACTTAAACCTTCCCGGCTTTGCCAAATCATATCTTTTCGGATCGAAAAACAGGCTCTGAAGAAGTGACCGAGCACTTTCAACTGTCGGCGGTTCTCCCGGTCTCAGCCTTTTATATATCTCCAAAAGCCCTTCTTCTTCTGTTTTGGAGTTGTCTTTCTGTATCGTTGCAAGTATTCTTTCATCTTCACCGAAGAGCTCGGTAATTTCAAGGTCCGTTCCGTATCCTAAAGCTCTTACCAATACAGTGAGAGGCAGCTTTCTTGTTCTGTCTATACGTACCGATAGCACGTCGTTTGAATCGGTTTCATATTCAAGCCACGCTCCCCTGTTTGGAATAACTGTATTTGAAAACAGTTGTTTTCCTGTTTTATCAATTTTCATTGCATAATAGATTCCGGGTGATCTTACCAACTGACTGACTATAACCCTCTCGGCTCCATTAATAATAAAAGTACCCGTTTCAGTCATTAGAGGGAAATCACCCATAAATATTTCCTGTTCCTTGACTTCGCCCGTTTCCTTGTTAATAAGGCGCACCTTTACCTTTAAGGGTGCAGAATAAGTTGCATCACGTTCTTTGCATTCATCCACACTGTATTTTGGGGGTTCGTCCAATGAGTAGTCTACGAATTCCAGAATCAGGTTTCCAGTATAGTCGGTTATGGGATTGACGTCTCTGAAAACCTCTTTGAAGCCCTCTTTAAGAAATTGCTCGTACGAATTCTTCTGAATTTCGATAAGGTTTGGCATGTCGATAACTTCATCAATTTTAGAGTAACTCATTCTAACGTTTCTTCCCAATTTCACGGGATGTACCATTAAATATCACCTCATATTTCAGACTTTTGTCTTAGTGCTCAAATAAATAAAAAACAAAAACTCGCCTCTTTATGTATAATGTTTCGTTTTCAAACAGCACTTTTTCTGTAAGACCTTTGCATTTATCCAATCTTGCAGTTATTAAGCAGTTATTAAAAATAAAACACAAGTATATTTTTCTGTTTTGTACATATACTAAAAATACTTAAATCCACAGACATTAAAATATTATTAACAAATATTGTCTAACTTATTCCAATATGCTATAATTAAATAGCAAGAAAGTTTATCTTTAATCAGAAAATATTGGTATTAGCAAATGAAATTATAACGCAGTTTATAATTCTAACATAGCCGATTCAACTTGTCAACTATTTCACGACTTTATTTTGCAACAATATTTCCAATTCTTTTTTTACACTTTTTTATTTTAAAAATAATAATGCATATTTTACATAATAGATAGCACAACAGATAGCAAAAAGGCTCCTTCCGGTAAGGAACCTTTTTGCTATCTGTCAATCGATGTTGCTAAAATCAAATTATTTAATTTCTACAGTTGCTCCAACTTCTTTGAACTTAGCTTCAATCTGAGCTGCTTCATCCTTTGATACGTTTTCTTTCAATGTCTTTGGAGCTCCTTCAACCAAGTCTTTTGCTTCTTTCAATCCAAGACCTGTTACTTCTCTAACAACTTTTATAACTTTGATCTTGTCTGCTCCTGCAGATTTCAATACTACTTCGAACTCAGTCTTTTCTTCTGCTGCCGGTGCTGCTGCGCCTGGAGCTGCTGCACCTACTGCTGCAACTGCTACTGGAGCTGCTGCTGATACTCCAAACTCTTCTTCAAGAGCTTTTACCAATTCTGATAATTCCAATACAGATAATGCTTTAACATCCTCAATTAATTTTGTAACTTTTTCACTAGCCATTTTTATATACCTCCATAAAATAATATTGTTTTTAGTTGATTAAATTTTAAATTTATGCGGCAATTAAGCACTTGCCTTCTTTTCTGCAATTGCATTGAGCGCAATGACCAATCCTCTGATATTGCCGTTCAACACATTTACAAGACCTGCCAACGGAGACTTCAAACCTCCGAGAGCCTTTGCAACGAGCTCTTCCTTTGACGGGAGTGCTGCAATAGCTTCAAGAGTCTTTACGTCGCAAACTTTGCCTTCAACAACCCCGGCTTTAAGTTCGAGCTTCTCAAACTTCTTGGCATACTCAACCAAAACCTTTGCCGGAGCTACAACATCTTTATCACTGTATGCCATTGATGTCGGACCGTTAAAGAAAGGATCCAACTCTTCCAAGCCATTTTCTTTTGCTGCAAGTTTTGTCAAAGTATTTTTTACTACTTTATACTCAACTCCAGCTTTTCTAAGCTCATTTCTGAGCTCTGTATCCTGCTCCACAGTAAGACCTCTATAATCTGCGAAGACTATAGTTTTAGCCGATTTAATATTCTCAGTCAGCTGCTGTACTACCTCTTTTTTCTGCTGAAGGATTTTCTCACTTGGCACTACTAATCCACCTCCTTTTTAATTACGAGTGCTCTATTTTATGTCTCACTCTTTTCCAAACAAACTTAATAATAAAACCCCTTCATGCACATAGACATAAAGGGGTAATTGGTCTCATTTAACCACACGAACACATTACCTCGGCAGGATGGCTACAATCGCTTTTACACTTTCTTTCTTAGAAAGCAACCTGCTGTCTATGGCATATCTATATTAATACTTGTCAAAGGTTATATTACAACATTATTTTAAATTTGTAAAGACATTTTTTACTCGGATACTTTCAATGGATTTACTTTTATACCAGGTCCCATTGTGGAAGTAACAACCACACTCTTAAGATACTGTCCTTTTGCAGCTGCAGGCTTCGCCTTGATGATCGCTGTCATCAATGTACGGAAGTTGTCAACAAGCTTTTCAGTACCAAATGAAACCTTGCCTATCGGGCAGTGTATAATGTTGGTCTTGTCAAGCCTGTATTCAATTTTACCGGCTTTGATATCTGCAATTGCTCTGGCTACATCCATTGTTACAGTACCGGCTTTAGGGTTCGGCATTAATCCTTTCGGACCAAGAACCTTACCAAGTCTACCAACAACACCCATCATATCCGGTGTTGCAACTACAACGTCAAATTCAAACCAGTTTTCATTCTGAATTTTTGTAACCAGTTCTTCTGCACCAACATATTCCGCACCGGCTTGTTCTGCTTCTTTTGCCTTTTCACCTTTGGCAAAAACAAGAACTCTTACTTTTTTACCGGTACCGTGGGGCAAAACAACAGCACCTCTTACCTGCTGGTCGGCATGTCTTGAGTCAACACCCAATCTGATGTGTGCCTCAACAGTTTCATCGAACTTTGCCTTTGCTGTCTTTTGCACAAGTTCCATTGCTTCATTTGGATCATACAACTTTAATTTATCAACAATTTTTGCACTTTCCTGATATTTCTTACCTCTTTTCATCTGCTTCACTCTCCTTACGTGGTAATTATTCTCGGAAACTATGTTTCCTCCCACCTTACTTTAGAACAACACGAAAACTTTAATTTTAGTCTTCAACAACTACGCCCATGCTTCTTGCAGTACCTGCAATCATGCTGATAGCAACTTCCAGGCTTGCAGCATTAAGGTCGGGCATTTTCATTTCAGCTATTTTCCTTACATCTTCTTTGGAAATCTTAGCAACTTTATCCCTGTTTGGTTTACCGGATCCCTTTTCTATCTTGCATGCTTTTTTAATAAGCACTGATGCCGGAGGAGTCTTTGTAATAAATGAGAAGGATCTGTCAGCATATACAGTAATAACTACAGGTATTATAAGACCTGCATCTTTTGCAGTCTTCTCGTTGAATTCCTTACAAAAACCCATTATGTTTACGCCATGTTGTCCTAAAGCTGGTCCAACCGGTGGAGCCGGAGTTGCTTTCCCCGCAGGAATTTGAAGTTTTACATAGCCAACGACTTTCTTAGCCATATTTTCCACCTCCCAATTCTTATCATAATAAATCACCCTTTACTTTGGTAAAGAGGGATTTATTATTAACTCTTGCAATATTTTATAGTAAAAATTATAATGTCCGTTTCCAAAACAATTTATATTTTTTGAATCTGGAAAAGCTCCAGTTCAACAGGTGTTTCCCTTCCAAACATTGACACAGAAACACGTACCTTTTTCTTTTCCAGATTTATTTCTTCAACTATTCCAATAAAGTTTTCCAAAGGACCCGAAACTACCCTTACATTATCTCCGACCTCATAGTCCAGCACAGGAGCAAACTCTTCAACTCCAATAGCCCTTATCTCCTCATCGGATAAAGGCACGGCTTTAGATCCCGGTCCGACAAACCCCGTAACCCCTCTTGTATTTCTGACTACATACCAAGATTCGTCATTCATTATCATCTTGACAAGAACATATCCTGGAAACACTTTTTTGAGGGAGGCTTTCTTCTTGCCGTCTTTAATTTCAATCTGCTCTTCCATAGGCACAACTATATCGAGAATATAGTCCTGTAAATTCCTATTTTCAACGATCTTTTCAAGGTTTGCCTTCACTTTGTTTTCATATCCGGAATAAGTATGAACCACATACCATTTTGCTCCCTCGGATACTTCATTATTCGGCATAAAGCTCCAAGTCCTCCTTTATAACTTTATTAGTGCATACTGCTTTATGCATAAGCTTAGTAAATAAGGTTGTATATAGCACCAAATCCAAGGTCAAACAACCAAATTATTACTCCAACAATTAGGCACATAATCAAAACCGTAATGGTATTGTTGATAAGCTGCGACCTTGTAGGCCAGATAACCCTTTTTAACTCGTTTTTAATGTCCTTTACATATCTTACAAATTTCCCTTTTGTCTTTTCAACCTTAGAGACTTTCACTTCCTCAGCCATACGAACACATCTCCATTTTTAAATATTTTTTGTTCTGTCACCGCAACAGAAGTACTTCTACCGATGTCAGCATTATTTTGTCTCTTTATGAACGGTATGCTTATGGCAGAACCTACAATATTTTCTCATTTCAAGTCTGTCGGGATTGTTCTTTTTGTTTTTCATTGTATCATAGTTTCTCTGCTTGCACTCTCCACAAGCCAATGTAATTTTTACTCTCACCTTTCACACCTCCAAGGTCTTTCTAAGAATCAGATATATTTAAAATATAATTTTATATCTCATTTTCACATAAAAAAAAAGACGTACAGCGAAACAATCAATAATTTAACATATATTTTTGTCAAAGTCAAGGTTTTTTATATGTTTGTCCATAAATTTTTTTCTTTAAAATCGATTTTAATCTATGTAAATCTCTATGTAAATCGTTATAAATCGTTTTTTATCTAAAAAATACCTGTTTCGCTCTACGCCCGATTTTATGAAATTATTACTCTTCAATAAGCTCGCTGATCGGTGCTCCTGGTGGAACAATGGGGAATACCTTTTCATCTTTGTCAATCTCAAAATTAATCACCACAGGAGTATCTGAAGACGCCAGAGCCCTCTTTAGAGCCTCGTCGACTTCTTCCTTGGTTGTTACATTTATTCCGATGGCACCGTAAGCCTCCGCCAGAGCCTTGAAATCGGTACACCTGTCCAATGTAGTCGCAGAATACCTTCCTCCGTAAAACAATTGCTGCCATTGTCTTACCATTCCCAAAGCACGGTTGTTAAATATAGCTATTACTACCGGAAGCTTGTACTCGACAGCTGTGGCGAGCTCGTTGCAGTTCATCCTGAAGCTGCCGTCGCCGGCAACATTTATAACCTTTTTATCAGGCTTTCCAATCTGCGCGCCAATACACGCTCCAAGACCGTATCCCATGGTCCCCAAACCGCCTGAAGACAAAAACTGTCTTGGAGAAGTGTATTTATAGAACTGGGCAGCCCACATTTGATGCTGACCCACCTCAGTAGTTATTATTGCTTCTCCTTTGGTGAGCTCATACATTCTTTCAATAATGTACTGCGGATGAAGCTTGTTGTCCTGAGGATATTTGAGAGGATAGAGCTCTTTCCACTCATTGATTGTTTTAACCCATTCGGTGCACTCTTTCTTTTCCACCTTTTGGTTTAGAAGCTTCAGTATTTTCTTTATATCGCCTTCAATGGCATATTGAACATTAATATTTTTCCCTATTTCGGCAGGGTCAATGTCTATGTGCATAATATTCGCATTAGGCGCAAATCTCCGGACATCGCTTATTACTCTGTCGCTAAACCTTGCTCCGATGGCAATAAAAAGATCCGATTCGGAAACTGCCATATTTGTAGTTCTTGTACCGTGCATTCCAATCATTCCCATGAATAGCTCATGGTTTCCCGGAAAAGCACCCATTCCCATTAAAGTTGTGGTAACAGGTATTTGGGCTTTGGTTACAAACTCGAAGAGCTCTTTATTAGCTCCGGCAATCGACACGCCGCCGCCTGCCAAAATAACCGGCCTTTGGGCTTTATTAATTGCCTCTGCAGCTCTATCAATATCCTTCTCATCTGTTCTTACCGGAACTGACGGCAATTTTTTTGGAGACTTTGGCTCATATTCGGCATATGCCGCGGTTACATCCTTGCATATATCAATTAGAACGGGGCCTGGTCTTCCTTCCTTTGCTATAAAGAATGCTCTGCGTACCACGTCAGCCAATTTTTCAACATCCTTGACTATAAAGTTGTGCTTGGTTATGGGCATGGTTATTCCAGTTATGTCAACTTCCTGGAAAGAATCCTTTCCCAAAAGTGACGTTGCAACCTGTCCTGTGATTGCAACCATCGGAACCGAATCCATGTAGGCAGTTGCTATCCCCGTAACCAGATTTGTAGCACCGGGACCGGATGTGGCAATACATACCCCAACCTTCCCTGTTGCCCTGGCATAGCCGTCTGCAGCGTGGGCCGCCCCCTGTTCATGGGATGTCAGTATATGCCGTATTTCATTTTGAGCTCTGTACAGTTCATCATATATATTCAAAACAGCTCCGCCCGGGAATCCAAATATTGTATCCACGCCCTGTTCTTTAAGACACTCAATTAATATTTGCGAACCGGTCAATTTCATTTCTATTACCCCCATATTTTTCCGTAAATATCACCACAAATTAAATGTATTTGTCAGACTATTTGTTTTCGAGGATTGCACCTTTGTTTGCAGAAGAAACAAGTTTTGCATACCTTCCAAGATAACCCTTTGTTATTCTTGGTGCAGGTGCCTTCCACTGCTTCATTCTCTCTTGGATTTCGTCTTCAGATATTTCAATATCAAGCTTTCCGTTAGGTATGTCTATGCTGATAATATCCCCGTCTCTGACTATTGCTACAGGTCCTCCTGCCATGGCCTCCGGAGATACGTGACCTATTGAAGCACCTCTAGTAGCACCGGAGAAGCGTCCGTCGGTAATCAAGGCAACATCCTTGTCAAGACCCATTCCTGCGATTGTGGAAGTTGGGGACAGCATTTCCCTCATGCCGGGGCCACCTTTTGGACCTTCATAACGAATTATGACTACATCGCCTTTGTTTATTTTTCCATTGTAAATTGCTTCTATGGCAGCATCCTCCGAATCAAACACCCTTGCAGGCCCTTTATGAACCAACATTTCGGGAGCAACAGCCGAGCGCTTCACAACTGCGCCGTCGGGAGCAAGGTTACCCTTAAGCACTGCTATGCCGCCTGTGGGACTATATGGATTGTCAACGCTTCTTATAACATTATTGTCTTTTATTACTGCATTTTCAATGTTTTCTCCCACTGTCTTGCCGGTAACGGTTATCAAATCCAAATTCAAAAGATTCTTTTTGGAAAGCTCCTTCATCACAGCCTGCACTCCTCCTGCAGCGTACAGGTCCTGAACATGATGGTGTCCTGCCGGAGCCAGCTTGCAAAGGTTGGGCACCTTGCTGCTTATTTCGTTTATGATGTCAAGGTTTATTTCTATTCCCACTTCATTGGCAATAGCTGGAAGATGAAGCACCGAGTTTGTCGAGCACCCCAAAGCCATATCCACGGCTAGAGCATTCTCAAAGGCCTTTGGCGTCAAAATATCCGAAGGCTTTATATCTTTTTCAACCAACTCCATTATCTTCATTCCGGCCTTCTTTGCAAGGCGTATTCTCTCGGCATAAACCGCAGGAATTGTTCCGTTGCCGGGAAGACCCATTCCCAAAACCTCAGTCAGGCAGTTCATGGAGTTGGCGGTAAACATACCGGAGCAAGAACCGCAGCCGGGACATGCTTTTTCCTCATACTCACTTACTTCCTCTTCTGTCATTTTACCAGCCTTGTAAGCACCTACAGCCTCAAACACACTGTTTAAATCCAGATCTTTGTCATTGTGCCTCAATGACAGCATGGGACCTCCGCTTATCACAATAGAAGGAACATTTATCCTTGCAGCTGCCATCAACATTCCGGGCACTATCTTGTCGCAATTAGGGATAAATACCATACCATCGAAGCTATGGGCCAATCCCATCGCCTCGCAGGAATCTGCTATAAGCTCTCTTGTAGCCAGGGAATATTTCATTCCGATATGTCCCATTGCTATCCCGTCACATACTCCGATTGCGCCGAACTCAACGGGAGTACCTCCGGCCATTCTGATGCCTGCCTTTACAGCCTCGGCAATTTTGTCCAAATGTATATGTCCGGGAATAATCTCATTTTTGGAATTAACAACACCTATAAGGGGTCTTTGCAATTCTTCGTCTGTATAACCCATTGCTTTAAATAATGCTCTATGAGGAGCTTTCTCCACACCCTTTTTTACTACGTCACTCTTCACGACACATTCCTCGCTTTCCAAATATATATTAGTCTCAATATTAAAATCAAAAATTAAACCTTGCTGTTTGCTATGATTTCCAAATTATTATAATAATAGCCGGGTTTGCCCGGCTATTGATTTGTTTATTATTTATTTTACTACTACAAAGCTTTGATTGTCCAGTGTTTTAATAAAAAAGCATTTTTCGTTAAATATTTTAAAACCATAAATAACATTCATTAATTGTGTCAAACCTCACACTATGATATCCTTCGGGAACATCCAGTCCACAATAAAATTGTTCTGGTACAGCACCTTTGCAATGCCCGAACTTTCAATGGCATCAAACAATCCCTGAAACTTCGGTGATGCACTGAACATCATCAGTACGGCAAAAACAATATAAACCACCATAAGCCCTTCCAATGCGCCCAAAGTAAAGCCCCCTATCTTGTCTACCTCCTTTATGACCGGAAGGGAAGTAATACCTTTTAATACACCCTGGAGTATAAACAATGCTATTCTTATCACAACAAACATAACTATCAGACTTATAATGTCAATTATCATATGGGCAAGAACATCACTAAGGGACTCCATAATGGTTGAAACATCAATCAAATCCGTAAGATTTGGCAAGCTCTTGCCAATGCTGTTTTTTATCATATCTTTCATAAATCCGGGCAGATTCAGGCCGTCAACAACTGACTGGGCCGAAGCCTTTGCCGCCGAATTAACCCCAAGACTCATAGCCTCTTGCCGGAGCATGAGATTGGTGAAAATTCCCCTCTTTATACTGTCGAATAACTTTGATTTTGATAAAATGTTTGAAATTATCGGATAAAGTTTGACGGATAAAATTGCCGATATGAAAAAAGAAGCCAGCTTAAATACTGCATAAACAACGCCCTTTTTATACCCAACCAATGCTAATCCCAAAATAATTGCAATTACCACCAAATCAATCCAGTTCATATTTTCCCCCTTATAAGCTAATTCATTTTTAAAAGAATGACGCCTTCCTTTGTAATTGCCAAAGCTTCATTTGAGCCAAGAAACTTCACTTCATTTATCAAATACTCCGAAGTGTAGCTTCCCCTGAGCTGTCCGGCAACATCTATAAAATAAACACATTTTGATGTGTTTATAGCTATAAAGTCATTATTTGCGGCTATATTCACAATATCCTGGTCGATTCTGTAATCCGCCACTTCTCTTCCTTTGGAATCAACTATGAGCACATGGCCGGTTTGTCCCATCATACCTTTTTCACTGAAAGCATATACGGCATATCTGTCTTTCATAATATCCAAACTATATACTTTGCCGTTTACTGTTCTTTTCCATTTTTCTTCCAAATCCCGTCCAAAGAGATAAATCGCCGAATCCGACGCTGCCACAACAGTATCGTCATTCAAATAGCGAATTGCCGGAAAAATAACGTCTTCAAAAGTCTTGCCAACAACACTCTCTCCTGCAATTGTATACAAGTGAAGCCCCGTATTTATGCTAATGCCTGAAGTATCCACACAATTTATAAGAACCTCTCTTCCGGACGGGGACACCTCCGATGAAATAGCATAAGTTTCTCCTAAAATCTTGGTAAAAAGGAACACTCCCTGCTTGTTGAATACCGATACTGCGGATTTGTCCCTGTCAGCCTTGTGAAGAACAGTAACATAACCGGCATTGTTTATGCTGGCATTTATTATACTGTAATCCAGCTTTTTTTCCCACTTTTTCTCCTTGCCGCTCAATACATAAATATCCTTTGATTCCAAACCCGAAGCCAAAAGATACTCTCCTGAGGACCTTACATACGGTAAGTTCAATGAAACGGGGTATATCCACTGCTCCTCACCGTTTCTGTCAAGGTACTCCACTCCGTTCTTTGTGCATCTTACAATGTAGCCCTTGTGAACGCCAAACTCAGAGCCTTGGCTGTCCTCATATCTTAACAGGTTGCCTGTTACTTCATATACCTCTTTATCTCCGATGAAAAATCCGTTTGCTATTACATCCCGTACACTTATGCTTTTAATGTCTATACCCTTGCTGTTGAGATAGGCAACAGCAGCCGTGCATACAACTATGACCATAAGTATAAAAAACAGTAGTATACTCATCCTGCTTGAAGGTTGCCGCGTCTTTGGTACGTTTTCAGGGCTGTTCACCTTGACCTCACTCCATATTTTTCTTAAGTAAATAAACCAGTATAAAAATATTGTATCATATATATCGTTTTTACTTCAATCTATCGGTCTCTATTTTTGTACACCCTCTTGGAGGAAACAGGAGCAAAACACGCGGAAAGCCTTGAAAAGAGCATATTGAGTCCCTGGAACAGTATCATAAACATCATAAACATTCCTATATACCCAAATATCGGATATACCGACGATATGAGTCCCGAAAATCCCACATTTGAAATCGGCACAACAAAACCGCATATTACCGGAATCAATATTTTCCTGCTTATTCTAACCTTATTTGCTATTCTCTCAATAAAACCATATCCCGATGTAACAGCAGCAATAAACATTGCAAGCAGGAGCAAAATCCTGTAAAATCCCCCTAAAGCCGAATTGTACCTTCCAATTACACTTAAGACCGGAATCTCTTCTGAAATAATATCGGGATAAAACAGATAAAGGATAATGTTTAAAATTATTGCTATAAAGCTTAGCGTAAGCCCGCCGACAATTCCTCCTGCCGCAGCAATTCTCCTGCTTTTTAGGTATGGTAAGAGACTACACATAACCACAACTCCGCTTATGCTGTTGTAGCTTACATAAAGCAGCGAGGAGACAAGCCAGTTATCGGTTATTGCATTAAATCCGTCCACCGGATTGAAAACCCATATATCCATGTTCGCTATGACATAAAATCCGGCCCCCAGAATACCCAATACCAAGACAGGTGTCACAAAAGAACTCAACACCACTATTCCTTTTATGTCCGTAAGAAAAACAATCATGCATAAAATTGCAGCTATCAACGTGGCATAGTGATACGGTATATTTATTGCACCGGATATTATGTTTCCTGCTCCGGCAACCATTATACACAATACCGAACCCATAAACAGTGTCACCATAATCTCCATAATCCATCCGATAACCCATCCGGCAGTCGGGAAAAGGAACTCTTCATAATTTCGTATCCTTTCACTATGGACTTTCACCAATACAATATATCCTATCAAAGCAAACAAAATACCTGCCAGAATAATACCGTAAAATCCACCCTCATAGTAAGACGAAAAAAACTGCATAATCTCCTGGCCCGAAGCAAATCCCGCACCAATTACCGTTGCCATATATATACTGGCAACCTTTAAAATATCCTTTACCTCTCCAAACAAAAAAACAACTCCTTGCAATAGAATTAATTCTCTAAATTAATTCTATGTGGGAGTTGTTTTGCAAATTACCAATTAATTTTATTCCTCACTGTTAAGGAAATTCATAAGTTCTTCATAAGTCTTTCTTGGTCCATCCTCAGCATTGAAGGCGTCTTTTCTGACGACAATACCTGTGTACTTGCCGTTCTTCATTGCATAGTAGGTTCTTTCATCCCTCGGAATAAATTCCACCGTTACCTTGCCCGCTTCGTTGTTGTGATTGAAAACTACACTGATTTCGGCGTCTCCCGAAGGTGTCGTTTCAGGCTCAATCTCACTCGCCGTTATGCTTATAATCGAAGCATAGAAATTCCTGAATTTCGACACACCGTCCTCTCCTTTTTTAGCCTCTACATCAATGCCGTCAATATAATACTTGTATTGCTTGTCTACTTTATCTTCACTTTCCTCAGACTGCTCCGTATTCTCAGCTTTTGCCTCATTCTTCACTTCTTCAATCTTAAGCTTTATAGTCTTGCCATCTATATTGAAGTCCAAATCATTTATAGTGTAAATATATGGTGCGTATATGAATCCATCTATAATCTCCAGAGCTGGAGTATCGAGGAATCCAAGGGTACCCGGATTTATTGTGAATACTTCATCGGTTCCTTCAAACATTCCATAAGACTCTGCATTGTTTTCCTTTACGTCACCGATAAGGAGAGTGACTCTCTGACTTCCGGCAGCTGCTTCAACAATATAGGACGGATTGTCGAGACCGTATTTTGCAAGGTCTTTTACATTCTTCTCAACATAATCCACTACTTCTGCCCTCACAAGTGCATCTAAAGCCGAAGTCAGCCTGACCATGTTGATGCTTGCCTCTATAGGCTCTACCATATACCATCCTTTTTCATCCGACTTTACTGTCTTAAAGGTACGTTTTCCGTTCTTTGTCACAGCCAACTCGGTTACCTCTTGCGATGTAACATCCAGGATAAACTTGTTCCTTAGGCCGTTTTCATCTGCCTTGAGCATATCTCCTGCATAATAGGAAATTGTATATACTTTGTTTTTACTTGCTTCCCTTACATAAAATCCGCTTGCTGTAGGCGTTGCATCTCCAACTTCTATTTGTGCAGTTGTCCCGTCGGATAATTTGACGGTCACTGTCACCGGATTGTCAAGCCCGTACTGCGCAAGGTTTTTTGGATTATCCTCCACTTCCTTGGTAGCGTAAAGATCACAAATATTGGCAACAATACTTCTAACCCGAACTTGATTTATAGTAAAGTCTCCCCCGGAAACCAGCTCCCAGTTGTCATCATCCTCGGTATCGCTCGCGGTGTCATTCCCGGTTTCGCTCTTTTTGAATACGAAGGTATCTTCGCCGTTTATTACCGTAACCTCTACTACCTTCTCCTTGTCCAGCTTATATATTTCAATCTGCTTATAATCTTCCGCTTCGTCAGAGGAAAGCTTGTATTTGACCAGAAAGAACGCACCTATCAGAGCAAGTAAGACAGCTGTAAGAATAGCAATATTCCTGTACAACTTCGTAGTACTCATAGATGCCTCCTCCTTAACCATATAATAATTCCCATGGATGTAATTATAATCGGAAATGCCAAAACAGCTATAGCTATTATTAAAGTAGCATTAAATCCGCTGAGATTTATAGTGTCGGTTACTGAAGTTTTTGCCACAATAAACACATCGTTTGACTTGTCTTGCATCCAATCCGACGTAAGACCAATAAGATACAGATTGCTTGACGAATACGGGTAATATGACTGATACACTTCATCCGTCAGGAAAGAACCGTTTCCGAAGACAACAATTTTGGTATTTACCGCACTGGAATACTCTGCAACAAGAGCAACATCAACCGGCCCTCTGGTTTCTTCCGTTTCTCCGCCGCCAAAAGGCTCTCCTACAGCATCACTGCTGGTGGTAAGAAGAGGGGTGATTGTCAGAGGATCCTTGTCATTAATGAGTCTCTTGATACTTCTGGAATCAGGCATTATTACGGAGAACTGCTCCGCAGTCTGCTGGGCGGTAATATCAGTCTCACCAAGCTCAGGTATAATGTGGTAAGGCCTGTTTGCAACATAGTACATTTCGTTGCCTTCCCTTACTCTGTCATAATTTAACGCCATACAGTATTCGTTCAACACTCTGTCGAAGTTGTCCAATCTATCGTCGGAATTCAATGGGTCAAACAAGAATATTGCATTTCCGCCACCTTTCAAATAATCAATTACTTTATCCCTTTCCGCAGCGGATAAATCCTGGTTCGGCGGTGCGAAGAACAAAACGGTGGTATCTTCAGGAACCTTTTCCTGTCTCGTCAAATCCAATTTCTTAACATCATAGCCGTTGCTTTCCAATGCCTTTGCGAGATAGTTGTAATTCGACTCAAGCTTTTTTGTGCTGTGGGCATCGATAAAATATACCGTAGGTATGGTCTCGCTGGTAACATATTTGATTGCTCCGGTTACTGCCTGTTCGCCCATAAACATTACCGGCCCGTAGTAGTCCTGCTGAAAAATATCGTATATAGTAATTTTCTTTACCTTGTCCCCGCTTCTTACAATAATATCATTTTCCTGAGGATTTAATGTACCGGACTTGTTTAAATCTTTTACTATATCGGGATTCTTGTCCGGGTCGGCAAATTTTACGTTTACCTTGTCAAATTTGCTGTATTTTTCTAAAAACTCCACAAGAATAAATCCTGCTTCATATGTCTTTATTTCGTCTTTGTCTGCGAGCATTACCACGTCAACTTCCTGTTTTAAACCCTCAAGAATTACTTTGGTTTGCTCTCCAATAGAATACATCTTGTTTTGGGATACGTCCCATTTTATATTGAGACTTGCAGCAAAAGCATTTACCAGTATCGTTACCCCTATAACAAGAATCGCCATAACAGTAAAAACCAAGCTATATTTTAAATTCTTTTTCATTATTTATCACCCCTGACTCCATCGCCTTTTTTCTATAACTATCATCACCAGTAAAAGGAACATTGCCGTCAAACTCGAAAAGAACACTATATCATTCAAGCTGATTACACTCTGGACAAACTGCTTGTAGTGCTCATACAGCGACAACTGATTTATTATTTTCAGTAAAATACCGGAAGTAAAACTCTTTAGCTGGTCTATAAGCAGTATAAAGAACAAAGTTACGGTTCCCAATACTGCAGCTATTATCTGGCTCTCCGTTATGGAAGAAGTAAAAAGTCCAAAAGCTACAAAGGAAGCTCCCAACAGTATAAAGCCAAGATAGCTCGATAATGCACTGGAAATAACCAATTCACCTTTTATGGATATTATGATGGGGAAAATTGCCGTAAGAGCCGTCATGGTTAAAAATACTGTAAATGCTGCAAGGAACTTTCCTATAACTATTTTAGGAACACTTACCGGAGATGTCATCAATAAAACTTCCGTTCCGCTCTTTCTTTCTTCGGCAAACACTCTCATGGTTAATATAGGAATCAACATAACAAGCCAAAAGCTTGCAAAATAAAGCTGTCCTCCGAAAACAAACTGAGCTATGCCCTGACCGGCTTTGGTTATGGTCTGACTCAAAAAGTATATTCCGAAAACCAGTACAAATATTCCCGACAGAACATATGCCAACGGGGAGTAAAAATATGTTTTAAGCTCTTTTTTATAAATCGCCAACATCTTATTCAACCTCCTTCTCTTCTGCCTGGGCATTCTCTTGCGTCTGTTCATTGTCTTTTGACTCAACATCCTCATAAGGCATTTCTTCCGAAGAGTCTTCTTGAGAATTGTCAGCCCCGGTGTTTACAACAATATCCTTTGTCGTAAGCTCACGGAATATTTCCTCAAGACCCATTTCCTCTTCTTTGGTCTCAAGGATTGGGTAGCCCAGCTTTGCCATTGTAAAGAATATAGGCTTTCTAACATCTACTTCCTTGTCGGAATCAACGGCATACACATAAACATCATCTTCGACTTTGTCACGTACTTCAACATTCTTAACACCGTCAACAGCCCGCAAAGCTCCTATGACAGAAGACTTCTCCCCTGCAATTTTAATTGTAAATCTCAAATTGTCGGAAATAGCCTTTGACAGATTTTCCGGTGTGTCCACTGCCACAATCTTACCCTTGTTTATTATGACAATGCGCTCGCATACCGCGCTTACTTCCTGCATTATATGAGTACTCAAAATAATGGTGTGCTCTTTCCTCAAATCCTTTATAACGTTTCTTACCTCAAGTATCTGGTTGGGGTCAAGACCGACCGTAGGCTCGTCCAAAATAAGAACCTCAGGGCTGCCTATCAGGGCCTGGGCAAATCCCACCCTCTGTTTGTAACCTTTGGAAAGGTTTCTTATAAGCCTTTTTCTCACATCGCCAATTCTCAACATTTCCGTAATGTCGGATATCTGTTGTTTTCTCTTGCTTTTCTCTACACTTTTTAATTCACTGACAAAGTTTAAGTACTCATCGACAGTCATATCGGTATAAAGGGGCGGATTCTCCGGCAAATAACCGATACGCTTTTTGACTTCATTCGGCTGTTCGGCTATGTCATATCCGGCTACTTTTACAGTACCCTCAGTCGAAGGCAGATAGCCGGTTATCATATTCATAGTAGTAGACTTACCTGCTCCGTTCGGCCCAAGGAAGCCAAGAATTTCTCCCTTTTCAACCGTAAAATTCAGGTTGTCGACAGCCACTATTTGACCGTATTTTTTGGTCAAATTCTGTATTTCAATCATCTGGTTTCTTCCCTCCTATTAATATTTGTGAAAATAGCAGCATACAACTCTATTATCATAAATTAATTTTAATAAATTGTGAACAATTTGTAACTATTAATCATAAACCTTGACAAACTAAAAGAAATCACCGTTTGTGCCAAACCAGAACCAAACTGTTTCCCAGATAAAATTTTTATGTAGCAATTAATTGTACCGACGTCGGTATTATATAGCTTTTTATCCTTCTTTTCAAGTAATATTTAAGCTCTATATTATTGCCGGCAGAATCAATCCAAATATCAAAAATACCCGGGCACAACAAATTACACCCGGGTAGTATTTCAATCAACCGATATTACTTTTTTCTATTTGCTTTTCAAGACTTCTTTTACCTTTTCCACAATATTTTCAGGGGTTAATCCGTACTTTTTAAGAAGCTCATCCGGTTTACCGGACTTTCCGAACCTGTCCATAACTCCAACCATTCTCATAGGGACAGGTCTGGTTTCCATCAGAACCTCGGCCACAGCACTGCCAAGTCCGCCGATTACATTGTGCTCTTCGCAGGTCACAATTGCACCGGTTTCGGTTGCAGCCTTGATAATGATATCCCTGTCAATAGGCTTTATTGTATGAATATTGATAAGTCTTGCATTAATTCCGTCCCGCTTTAAAATATCCACTGCTTCAATAGCCTTTCCTACCATAAGGCCGGTGGCAATTATCGTAACATCATTGCCGTCCCTTACCGTAACTCCCTTGCCCAGCTCAAACTTGTAATTCTCATCGAATATGACCGGTACCGCAAGCCTGGTAAGTCTTAAATAGAAAGGCCCCGGTGTCTTGTAAGCCGCTATTGTGGCTTCTCTTGTCTCAACGGCATCGGCAGGACAGACAACCGTCATGTTGGGTATTACCCTCATAATCGCTATATCCTCAATAGCCTGGTGGGACGCTCCGTCCTCTCCCACAGTAAGTCCGGAGTGGGATGCTCCGATTTTTACATTTAACTGTGGATAACATATGGAATTTCGAATTTGCTCAAAAGCTCTTCCCGACGCAAACATTGCAAAGGTACTTGCAAACACTATCTTTCCGCAGGAAGCAATTCCGGCCGCGGCTGCCATCATATTAGCCTCGGCAATACCCATATTGAAAAACCTTTCGGGATATTTCTTTTTGAAAATCTCTGTTCTTGTTGATTTTGAGAGGTCCGCGTCCATAACAACAATTCTCGGGTCGGAACCTATCTCTGCCAAAGCTTTTCCATAAGCTTCTCTTGTCGCAATCAATTCCTGCATATTATTTCCCCTCCAATCCTGCAAGTATCGCATCCAGCTCTGCTATAGCCTTGTCACGCTGTTCTTTGTTTGGAGGTGAACCGTGCCATTCTGCCGCGTTTTCCATAAAGGAGACACCTTTACCCTTTACAGTCTCGGCAATTATCATTGTTGGCTTTTCCGCGGACTTTTTAGCTTCACGGACAGCATCCGATATCTGTTTGTGGTCATGTCCGTCAATTACAATAACATTCCATCCAAATGCCCGAACCTTGTCTACAACAGGCTCAGGAGACATTACCTCCTTGATATTGCCGTCTATTTGTAAATAGTTGTGATCCAGGAAGGCTATAAGATTGTTGAGCTTGTAGTGGGAAGCCGACATAAGCGCCTCCCAGACTTGCCCTTCCTGTATTTCACCGTCTCCCAGCATCGCATAAACATAATAGTCTTTTTTGTCAAGTTTTCCTGCAATCGCCATACCCACAGCAGCCGATATTCCTTGTCCCAAAGAGCCGGTAGACATATCAACCCCCGGAACATATCTCATACTGGGGTGTCCTTCAAGGAAACTGTCTATGTGTCTGAACTTCAAAAGCTCTTCTGCAGGAAAGAAACCTTTCTCCGCCAGTGCCGAATAAAGTGCGGGTGAACAGTGACCTTTAGACAAAACAAACCTGTCCCTATCCTCCCATGCAGGATTTTTGGGATCGACACGCATTTCATTAAAATACAGTACTGTTATTATATCTGCACTTGAAAGCGATCCTCCGGGATGCCCCGATTTTGCATTATAAACCGCTTCAATAATATGTTTTCTGATTTTTGTAGAGTACTTTCTAAGCTCATTTACTCTCTTCTCGTCCATCCAAACAACTCCTACAAATTTTTTTATAATAGTATACTACAGTAAAAGGTTTAAGTCTATAGTTTTATACATTATTTGGTTGTTTTTTTTGATACAATCCTAATCATAGGTTTTGAAGCCTTCTCCCAAGACTTCTCTTATATCTGTCAGTACAATAAAGGCCTTTTTATCAATATCCCGCGCAATTTTTTTTACCATCGGAATCTGTCTTCTTTGCACCACACAGAAAAGAACTTCCTTGTCATTTCCTGTAAACATCCCCTTTCCTTTAAGCGCTGTCACCCCCCTGTCCAAATCTTTCAAAATGCTTGTGGCTATCTCTTGAGGAGAGTCCGATATGATGAGCAGTGCTTTTGCAAAATTTACTCCTTCCAAAATAGCATCAATAATCTTTGAACTAATATACAATGTAACTATGGAGTACAGTGCGAGCTGAACACTTCTAAATACAAAAGCTGCAAATACTATTATGCCGGTATCTATAAATAGTAATGTCTCCCCCATCGTAAATGCCGGTACAACGTAGTTTACTATCCTTGCCGCAAGGTCCGTCCCCCCGGTTGTCGCACCGGATCTTAACACAAGCCCCAATCCTATTCCCATTAGCAGACCGCCAAATATCGAATACAGCAAAATATCCGGTGTATACTGGTAATTCTCAGTACTTGCAAGATAATTCTCTACAAAGCGGTCCGTAAGAGGCTGCGTTGCATCTATCAACAGGGAAAGAAGAATTGTCCCGTACAGTGTTTTTATTGTAAACTTTTTCCCTATTAGTCTAATGCCCATCATAAACAGGGGCACATTTAGAATCAGCATGGCAGTACCTACAGGGACCTTGGCATCGGTAATGTAGTAGATTACAGTAGCTATTCCGCTTATACCCCCGGGTGCAATTTTATACGGAACCATAAAAACATTGATTGCCATTGCGGTAATAAGCGAGCCTGTAGTTATCAGCAAATAATCTTTAAATTCTGTTATGAGTATTTTTACATTCTTCATTTTCACCTCAACCCATAATTGTTAAAAGAAATGTTGCTACTTTTATCTTACCCATAAAACTCAAGCTCAACCCATATTTTAACCTTATATAATAATATTTATCCACCTTATAATAATATTTATCCTTCTTAGGTTTAAAAGCACGGCAAATATGCAAAATTATATTGTGACATACACTTTCATTTCACGTATATTATATGCTATAATGTGTTGGACATATTAACAGACATGATTTGGACGGGGAATTCTTTATTTATATTTATTGATATTTTATAATTAAGACTTTTTAAGGAGAGTATTCATGAAGGTTCTTCATTTAATAGGCGGAGGAGACGTGGGCGGAGCCAAAAGCCATGTTCTCTCTTTGGTCCGGGAACTTGGCGAACATATAAATGTAAAGCTTATTAGTTTCAGAACGGGTGCTTTTGCCGATGATGCCCGTGCAATGGGTATAAATGTGGAAATTGTAAAGACAGGCACCATTTTTTCCGATGTGCGAAAAGTCCTAAGCATTGTAAGGGAAGAAGGGTATGATCTTATTCATTCCCACGGTGCAAAAGCCAATATGATTGCCCTTTTTGTGAAAAAGTTCACAGGACTTCCCGTGGTTACAACAATCCACAGTGATTATAGACTTGATTATTTGCAGAATGTTTTCAAAATGTTCTCCTTTGGTGTTATAAATACACTGTCACTAAGATTTCTCGACTTTTATATAGCCGTATCCAAAAACTTTAAGACAATGCTTATTGAGAGGAAATTCAGCCCTCAAAACATATTTACTGTCTACAACGGCATCAATTTCAACCAGGAAGTTAATCCTTTGCCAAAGGAAGATTTTTTGAAAGAATACAATCTAAATTTCGGCAAAAACGATGTTATTATCGGAATACTGGCCCGTCTTGACCCCGTAAAGGGCCTTGATACGTTCCTTAAGGCTGCAAGCGTTGTCATCAAAACCGTTCCTTCGGCAAGGTTTTTAATAGCAGGGGACGGGCCCGAGAGAAAATCTCTTGAAAAAAAAGCCGTATCTTACGGCCTTCAAGACAACGTCTTCTTTTTAGGCTTTGTAAACAAGCCTTACGATTTTTTAAACTGCATAGATATAAACACCCTAACCTCGCTTAGCGAAAGCTTTCCCTATGCAATACTTGAAGGGTCACTGTTAAAGAAAGCAACTATAAGCAGCGATGTAGGTGGAATTTCAGACCTTATCGAAAGCGGGATAAACGGTTTTCTTTTTAAGCCGGAGGACTACAAGACTTTGGCAGGACATATACTGACCCTCATAAACGACCCGTCACTAAGAAGCAAAATGGGTGAGAAACTTCATGAAAAGGCAAGTACTTACTTTTCTCTGGACAATATGTGCAAAACCCAGCTTGAAATATATGAAACAATCCTTCTTCGTAATTTTCGAAACAGCAGGTCAAAATACCGTTATGATGCAATTATCTCTGGCTACTACGGTTTTAAAAATATTGGAGATGACGCCATGCTTATGGCTATAATTGATAATCTCCGTATGTACCGAAAGGATTTAAGAATTCTGGTTCTGTCCAAAAACCCGTTGGAGACAGGCCTTGTATACAATGTTGACTCAATAAACAGGTTCAACCTTCTTAAAATCCTTCACATCATGAAGAATTCAAAGCTTTTTATAAACGGTGGAGGAAGCCTGATTCAGGACAACACCAGCACCCGCTCTTTGGTGTACTACCTCGGAATGATCTGGCTCGCCAAAAAGATGGGCATGAAGGTAATGATCTACGCCAACGGCATAGGACCTTTGAACAAGGAAAAAAACCGAAGACTTACAAAGAAAGTCGTAAACCAGGTGGATGTCATTACCCTAAGAGAAGAGCTGTCCTGCGAAGAATTGCGCAACCTTAACATTCAAAAACCCAATATAAAAGTAACTGCAGACCCGGCTTTTACTATAATGCCTGAAAAAAATGAGCGTATAAATCAACTTCTAATAAGTGAGGGAATTGACCCTAACGAACAGTTTATCGGAATTTCTGTAAGAAGATGGGGCGAGCACGAAAAATATGAAAACGTAATTGCCGCTCTTGCCGACTATATAGTTGAAAAGTATGGGGTAAAACCTCTTTTTATAGCAATGCATTACCCGGGAGACCTTGCAATAATTCAAAACATAATGTCTAAAATGAAGCACAAAAGCTTTGTAATATCCCACAAACCCACAGTTTCGGAGATGCTCGGGATAATCGGCAAGACCCAAATGCTCATAGGAATGCGTCTTCACGCCCTTATTTTTGCCGCAAGCCTTGGAATTCCTGTAATAGGAATGGTATATGAGCCCAAAGTTGAAGGCTTTATGCAGTATGTCAAGCAGGTATCTGCAGGGCATGTAAGCTCCCTTGAGCTTGAGCATATGAAGAGACTAGTGGATGAAACCTGGGAAAACAGAGAATCCATCAAAAAAGACCTGGAAACAACCACTGTCCTTCTTAAGGACAAGGCTCTCGAGAATGCCAAAATTGCGATTGAAATGATTGATGAGAAACCTCTTTAAATGAAAAAAACATTAAGCAAGAAGGAGATTTTTATGCGTAACACAGTAAGCATACTCGGCATACCCATTGACAATGTTTCAATGGTTGAAGCTTTAAATATTGTAAAAAGATTTCTAAACGAAGACAGGCTGCATACGGTTTACACCCCGAACTCGGAAATAATGATGGCAGCTCAAAGAGACCCCGAGCTAAAGAAAATACTTTGCGAGGCCGACCTTTTGGTACCTGACGGTGCGGGAGTTGTACTGGCATCCAAAATTAACGGCTGCCCTTTGAAAGAAAGAGTGGCAGGATTTGACCTCACAAATATGCTTTTTTCGGATGATGCCTCAAAAAATATCAAGTTCTTCTTTTTCGGGGGCAAACCCGGCGTTGCAGAGGAAGCATATAAAAACCTTCTGGACAGGCAAATAAACATTAATGTGGTGGGAATAAGAAACGGATATTTTACAAAAGACGAAGAAAAAGAAATAATTCGCGAAATAAACAGCTCCAATGCCGATGTTCTGCTGGTTGCTCTCGGTGCACCGAAGCAGGAAAAATGGATTCATGAAAACAAAAATAGGCTCAAAGTCAAAATATGCATCGGTGTCGGCGGTACTTTCGATGTTTTGGCCGGAAAGGCAAAGCGTGCTCCGGTTTTCTTTCAAAAACACGGCTTAGAATGGCTGTACAGGCTTTACAAAGAGCCCTGGCGTTTTGTAAGAATGCTGGACCTGCCCCGTTTTATACTCCTGGTCATAGCCAACAAAATCAAGCCTAAAAGAAATTCATAATTTGGAGCAGCAAATAATCAAATATGAAAGTAAAACTAAAGAGACTTACATAAAACAAAGGAAGCTATGATGCTTCCTTTATTTTATCCATCCAAAAATCTTATTCTATTGTGTACGGACCTTTTACAAGAACCCATGCCTTCTCGCTTGTAACTTTAAGGCCCCTGCCGTCATCTCTGGATATCAGCAGCAGATGATTTAAAGGTACCTCATCATCGGTATTTACATCCGCGCCCGTACCCGAGGTAATATCGGAAAGGCCTCCGCCTTCCCCTCCTATTGCCAGGGCCTTACCGCCTCTTAATATCAATTCGGCACTGGCACCTGCAATAAGTACCTGACCCTTTGTCAATTCCAGCGCTTCAAATTTGCCGTACTTTTCAATTTCCTCAAGTCTCTTCTCGGCCTCTTCCAACTTCTTTGCCATCTCTTGAAATTTCAAATCCACATAACTTTGAGAAACCAATGGATCCTCTTGTGAACCTGGCTCAGCTGTAACTGCAGCTTGGACCACCTGAACAATATGTATAATCGCGACACTTAAAATAAGCATCAATGCTATTTTTCTTGAATTTTTGTTAAAATTAAATTTTTTCATCTTTTGTAACCCCCTTCTTAAGCCTCTACATATCTATCAATCCAAAACTTATCGTCAGTGCCTCATTAACCTTTTCCATCAGTTCGTCATCCAAATGGCCGATTTTTTCTCTCAGTCTTTTCTTGTCAATGGTTCGTATCTGCTCCAACAACACCACCGAATCCTTCGGAAGCCCATATTCCTTTGCACTCAATTCAATGTGTGTCGGCAGCTTTGCTTTGTTTATCTGTGAAGTTATAGCCGATGCTATAACAGTTGGACTATATTTATTTCCAATATCGTTCTGAACAATAAGTACAGGCCTTATTCCTCCCTGCTCCGAGCCTATAACTGGGCTTAAATCTGCATAAAAAATATCTCCGCGTTTAATTACCACTATCTTCCAACTCCCTGAGGCTTTCCTCATATTTTTGTTGCTGGTCATTATCTGCTTCAAAACAGATCTCCGCAAGTTTGACATTAATTTCAGCCATTTGCTGATAACCTTTTTTCAATTTATCCCTCATTTCAATTCTTCTTTTCTCACGTATATAAAGCTTCATTGCCTCCCGAACAAACTCACTTCTGTTAATTTTCTCCATTGCCACAATGGAATCAACCTCTTTTAGTAGATTGTCGGGAAGACTGATTAATATCTTCTTTAATTGTGCCAAAAGTAAAACCCCCACTTCTTTTTTTGGGTTAAGACATAAAGAAAAATTCAAATGACGCACTTGCTTATGCTGTTTACAAAGAAATATTAAAATTACGTTTTCTTTGTCAAAGGTTGTTTTGCAATAAACGGTAATCGCGAAGGCAGTAATTCTATAACTATATATATTAATTATAATATCTAACATATGCACGGGTCAAATTAAAATTTAATTACTTGCCTTCAAGCATCTATGTAATTCTTGGTAAAATCTTTTTGGACTTAACACCGGTCGAATACCCCACCAAAAGTCTACAGCGCTGCAGCAATATTATTTCTAAAGTTTAGTTTTTTGTTATTTTGCCCAACTTATACATAAAACTTTGATATTTGTCATGAATTAAAAAGCAAAATATATGTTTGTTAACCGAATCCGTATATTTTATTATATTATCAGCTGTATTATTATGACAATATATCAAACACATTTTAATTATATTCTTTCTACATTTTTAAATTATATAACCGCTATATCAAATAATTTAATACATTATATATCTTTCCTTCTTTTAGGTAAACCCTGGGAATTCTCTTTCCGATTATACTTACAAGCTCATAATTTATTGTTCCCACGCTTTTTGCCAGGTCTTCAACTTTTATTTCGTTATCCTTCTGCCTTCCGATAAGCACAGCTTCATCGCCGACTTTTACATCTCCTTCAATATCCGTAATGTCCACCATGCACTGATCCATGCAGATTTTCCCCACAATCGGAGCCGGCTGGCCGTTTAGAAGCACCTTTCCCTTGTTGGTAAGAAGCCTTGTATATCCGTCGGCATATCCTATTGGTATGGTTGCTATCCTGCTGTTTCGGCTTGTCTTGAATATTCTTCCGTAGCTGATGCAGGTATCCTTTTCCACGTCCTTTACCAAAATGACATTCGCCTTCATAGACATGGCTGGCTTTAAGTCAATTTTTGTTTTGTCCACCTCATCGGAAGGATACAAACCATACAATGCTATCCCTGGCCTTACCATGTTTAGATGCATTTCGGGAAACTCAATGAGCCCGGCACTGTTGCATACATGCTTGACAGGAATATACACCCCTATCCTGTTAAGCTCGCCGACTATGCTCATAAACCTTTCAAACTGCATATAGGTATAGGATTTGTCCGTTTCATCGGCCGATGCAAAGTGGGTGAACAATCCCTCAATAATAATGCCCGGCAGCTTGCTTATTTGCACCACATTCTTAACTGCACTGTAACCCGGCATAAATCCAACCCTGGTCATACCGGTGTCAATTTTGATATGAATCTTTACATTTCTATTGTGCTTTACAGCCGCCTCGGACAAAGCCTCTGCCAAGTCGTAGCTGAAAACCGTCTGGGTAACATCGTTTAAAACAATTTCTTCCGCCCTTACAGGGTCGGTATAGCTTAATATTAATATCGGAACCTGAATGCCGTTTTGACGAAGCTGTATGGCTTCATCCAGCATGGACACCGCCAGACGGGTTACGCCGTTTTCCAAAAGCGTTCTGGCAACCTCCATTACTCCATGCCCGTATGCATCAGCCTTAACCACTCCCATTATCTCAACTTTTTTATCAACAATTCGCCTGATTTCCTTTACATTATGGGCAATATTGTCCAGATTAACCTCGGCCCATGCCCTGTTAAATTTATAATCCATTATCATTCCCTCTTTAGATGTCCGTATATAGTTTCATATATAATAAATATGAATTAATTTTTATATAAGTGATTTAATTGCATGAGAAATCTCCCCTGGCAAATCACCTGCAACAAGACCATGCTCCCCTTTTATGCTTGCAACACGGTCACCGCAAAGTCCATGTAAATATATCCCTGCTACCGCTGCATCGACAGGGTCCAGACCTTGCCCTATAAAACTTGCAATCACTCCAGTAAGAACATCCCCGGTGCCTCCGGTAGCCATTCCGGGATTGCCTGTAAGGTTTACAAACACTCTTTTGTCGGAAGCTGCCACAATGGTTTTTGCTCCCTTCAATACGGTTGTTACGCCCCACTTTTCGGAAAATTCCCTTGCTGCATTTACCCTGTTTTTTTGCACATCTTCAATACTTGTGCCCATGAGCCTTGCCATCTCACCGGGATGGGGAGTGAGAACAATTGGTGCTTTGCTTCTTTTTAATACCGACAAATCCTTTGCTATCAAGTTTAGTCCGTCGGCATCAATCACCAAGGGCACCCTGCTGTTTTCAACAACACTGAAAACCACATCCTCCACGCCTTCTTCGGTAGACAAGCCGGGACCTACCGCAACTGCATCCATCTTTTCCATATGCCTAAGAATCTGAGGTATGCATGATTTTGTCAGAAATCCTTTGTTTTCATCCTCCAAAGGAATTGTTACGGCTTCCGTCAAATTGCATTCATATATAAAAGACAGGGCTTTAGGAACACCAAGGTATAAAAGCCCCGTACCGGAGCGCAAAGCCGCATTTCCGGCAAGACATCCGGCTCCCGTCATTCCAAAAGAGCCCGTTATGACAAATACTCTTCCGTAATCACCTTTATTGCTGTTTATATGCCTTTTAGGTATCAATTTTGAAACTGTTTCCCTGTCTATTACATAACTTCTTACATTAAATTTTTCAGCCACACTTTCGGGAATGCTAATATCAGCTACCACCAATTCTCCCGCAAATTCACATCCCGGATGCAGGAAGTGGCCAAATTTGGGATATCCGAAGGTAACGGTTTTGTAAGCCTTTATGCATTCTCCTGCTATTTCTCCAGTTTCACCGTCCACTCCCGAAGGTATGTCAACGGCAATAACGGGTTTGCTTTTTTGATTTACAAGCCTTATAACATCACCTTTAAAACCTTTGATGCCGCCTTTGAGGCCGGTTCCGAAAATGCCATCCACCACAAGGTCGGCCCTTTCAAGTCTTGCCTCTACCTCTTCCAACTTGCCGCTTTCCAAAACCTCCACCGTTTCTATGCCCATCTTTTCGAGTATGTCGAGATTTATTCGGGCGTCACCTGAGATATCCTTTTTTGCTGCAAGTATAAATACAACTGTATTTGCCCCTTTATTGCAAAGATGCCTTGCAACTGCAAAGGCATCCCCACCATTGTTCCCTTTTCCGGCAAACAAAACTATATTCTTGTTAACTATGCTGCCATAATCCTTTAGAATTTCATCGGTCATTCTTACGGCAGCATTCTCCATTAGCACAATCCCAGGAATCCCTATGCTGTTTATAGTATATGAATCAATCTCTCTCATTTGCACAGGCGTAACAATTCTCATGTCCCTACCTCCGTTGCATAAGGTTTTCGGCATCCAATTTTTTCTATCCTTTGTTGAAATACCGGTTATCCAGCTTTTGAAGCTCCTCTCCTCCAAGAAGGTCATGAAAATATGTGTAGACTTCGTTATCGTATTCGTTCAAACCTTCTTTTTCCTCAATATAGCTTGCCAGCTGTTTTTTGGTATTCTCAATTAGCTCTTCCAATTCCTTAACCCTAACCTGGTTTTCCCTCATCTTAAAATACACCGAATTTATCGTACATTCCAGAAGCCTTAAGTTTGCTTCCCGAATTCTTTCGGGCATGTTGTCAATTTCGGCTTCAATAGTTTTAATCCTTTCGTTTATCTGATTTATTTCCTTCTCGCACTTTTCCATTTCCGCTTTTGACTGCTCGTTGTTGTTGTCAAATACTTCCGGAGTAAGCTTTATTATTTTGTCAAGGTAGCTTTTTTTTCTGGACAGAATCTCCTTCTTCTCAAAAGCAAGGCGGGATTCTTCCTTTAAAAGCTCCTTGAGCTCTTCCTCTTTTTCAATAATTTCTTTTGTTTTTTCCACGTTCTTAAAAACGTTATGCCATCGCTCGTCCAGTATAAGTATAGGTATACTGTTTTTCTTTAATACCGACCAGTCAAATTCACTGTTTTTGTTTTGCCTGCGCTTAAAAAAATCAAACATACAATCACAACCAACCTCTCATAAGGCCTTTGGATTACTTTTTGATGCCATTATTAAATAATTGTGCATATTTTTGTATCGGCATAATTGTATGTTTTAATTAATCTATTTCCGAAAGCCTCCTATTCTTTAATTCAGCCAGATACGTTGCTGAGGCTATTATCCCTATAAGCACCCAAAACATAACCATAACCCTCGGATAATACCAGCTATACTCCACAAGGGATGTAACCAAAATCCCGCACAACGCAGCTGTCCCTGAGGCAAGTATGGCTTTAAGCGTCAGGCTTGAATTGTATATGCCAATAACAGAATTCTTTATTGTTCTGTAAATATACCACGCAAAAGTAACAATTCCGACAAGCCCCATTTCAATCCAGATTTGCAAATACAGGATATGGGTATGAGGCGGAACTGCTTTGGTGTAAAGTTTGTAATTCTGAATCAGTTGCCTGAATATGTCCGAACCCAAACCAACTCCAGATACCATATACTCCCTTAACATTGGTTCCACAGTCTGAAGAATCTTGATTCTGGTCTGGGCTGAAGTATCCTGCGAAGCCCTGAAAATAGTAAGAATTCGGTTGTAAACATATTGGGGAAGAAAAGGTATCATCATTACTCCTCCCACCAATATAAAGGGCAGAAGTCTTTTATTGAGCAAAAATGTTATCACTATCACCGAAACCGCAAAACCTATCCATGATGACCTGGAGCCGGTATTGAAAAGCGCAACCAAAGGTGGCAACGCCATAATTATATATAACGCTTTTTTAAAGAAAGTCTTGGAATTTAAAATCACGCTTACATAAAACGGAAGCGTCATTATCAGTATCTCACCGTAATTATTGGGGTTGCTCATAGTGGCATAAATCCTTCCCGGCATACCCTGATTCATCTCAACATCGGTAAGGGACGGGTCAAAAACGACCGCTCCGCTAATAGACTGCCACAATCCGAAAAGTCCTATCGCAGTAACGCCAAAAAGCATCATTTCAATAATCGTCTGAAGGGAATTTTCATTTTTGGCAGTACTGACAATTACCAAAACAAACAGAAAACAAGCTATATAAAACAACAGATATTTCATGCTGCTTGAGATATTCATGGAAGTGGCAAAAGAAACGGCCACAGCCGTCATAAACAATATGAGCGTATAATCCAATGCCTTGAAATTAAACATCCAGTGCCTTTGAATTATAGTATTTATAAAAATCAGAAAAACGAGGAGCAATGCTATTGCCACATTGTAAATATTATTCCATCTCTCATGGGGAACAACCAGAATAGCAATCAAAAACAAACCCACTATGCATTCCATTCTTTGCAGCAAAGCCTTTAACGCTCTTATTGCAATGCTCTCCAAAAACACGTCTTCATGCTTCTGGTAAAAACCCTTTAAAATTTTTGACGGAACTTCAAAACAGCCGTTTAATATCCTGTAAACCAGAGAATGTTCCCACCACTTAGCCATTTTGCCTTTTCTTGTAAAGAAGCCAATTATGGCACTGTTATACAACATCTCTGTTATAAATTTTGCTATGCGCGCAGTAAGGCTGTTCTCATAAAAATGGTTAAGCTTCTTAAAAAAATTGATGACAGAGGTGACAATCCTTTTTAAAATACTGTTTTCATATGAAGTGTTTATCACCTTTATCATTAGAAAGATCGGCTTTAAAAGCACACTATCGTGAAGCAAAGCTCATTACCCCTTTTTCTCCAATCTATCAATCCTACCCATAAAAATAGCACTTCCAACTTTCACAGTCATTGACTTTCCTATCTGGTAGTCCATACCATCGAAAATAACCCCTCCAAGATCGCTGGGAGTTCCTGTGGCTTCAAGGGTAATATGGTAGGACACATATCCCGGTGTCGAGCTTGCAACAACTCTGCCGTCATCAGTCTTTACAAAGGATATGGAATCGGCTATCTGAACATCCGTTACTTTTCCCAAAACCGCACCCCGGTCAAAATCTCTTGCGATATCTCCAACTTTAACGGCTTTTACGGCAAATTCCGGGGATTCTTCCCAATAAAGCCCCACTATATAGCTTTCGCTTTTTACTGCAATGGGCGTCACAGAACCTGTCTTGAAAAACTTGACCCATACTCCAAAAATCCCTGCAACCAAAACCACCAAGACCAAAATATCGATTATGCTTACCTTTCCAAACAGCTTTCCTTTACTGTCAATAATCATATTCTCAACTCTCCTTGTAAAGATTTAAAAAAATGCAGCTATTATTTGTTCAAGCTATCCTCGTATAAATTATATGTTTCCTGTGCAACTTTATCAAGATTAAATTTCTCATTAACAGTTTTTAGCGCGTTTTGGCTTAAAGCGCTTCTTAGCTCACCGTCTTCCATAATTTTGATTATGGCTTCTGCAAGACCTTTATGGTCATTGTACTGTACAAGTATGCCGCAGTTGGTCTCGTCATTTATTATATCCCTGTTTCCGCCCATATCGGTGGCAATAAGCGGCACTCCGCAAGCCAACACTTCTATAATAAGGAAGCTCAACGCTTCATGCTCGGAAGAATTAATATAAAGGTCACATCCGTATATCAGGTTTTTTATGTCCTTTCTAAATCCTGCAAATATTACAACATCATCAAGTCCCATATCCGAAACCTTTTTTTTGCACTCTTCAAGCAGGGGACCGTCGTTGGACAGGATGCATTTAAACTTTCGATTGGTCATTTTTTTGAGCTCATATAGGGCATTGATTAAAAATTTATGACCCTTGTCATGGGCAAATCTTGAAGCACAGAGCATTACAAACACATCATCATCTATTTTAAACTCTTCCCTTACCGTTGATTCCACCGGTTCTGCCCAGTATTTTACGTCCACTCCGTTGAATATCACCTTGATTTTTTTCGGATTTATACCGTTGGAAATCATCATGTCCCTTCCCCGGTTGCATACGGCAATAATGTTGGATTCCAAGGGTGTAATAATTCTATTTGTAATCCTGATGGGCAGGCTGTTTTCCAAAATAAAGTGGTTTGTATACATAACCTTGACTTTGGGATTAATGATACGAGACAGCATGGCTATGTAATTCTCTCTTAAAAACTGAGTATGAATAAGATCGACACCGAGCTTTTTACAAAGCTTTGCGAGATTTATAACAGCTTTTATGTCAAAGGGGTTTCTCATCTCAATCCTGTATGTTTCAACTCCCAAAGCCTCAAGCCTTTCTACCAAAAGCCCGTATTCATTATAGGCAAAATAAGCCTTTATTTTATCATTATTCAGTTTTTCGATCAGGGTCTGGACGTACCTTTCCGTCCCGGCCTTTCCGGCATGGTTTAATAAATATAGCACCTTTATCATTTTATCATCTCCGCCATCGGTATTGTATCATATTTCCCATGTTAAGCATTTCTTCCGTCCCTATATTTTATTACCTTTGCAGGATTTCCCCCCACTATGGCATATTCGGGCACATCCTTTGTGACAACAGCCCCCGCGCCTACAATAGCGCCCTTGTGAATTGTAACTCCCGGAAGAACAATCACCCTTGCCCCAATCCAAACGTCATCCTCAATAACCACAGGCTTTTTAGGGTCTGTCTGAAGCCTCATGGGAATGTCCAGCCTGTCATGCCTGTGGTTTTGCGTAAATATCATAACATCGGGGCCAATCATAACATCATTTCCTATTCTCAGCGGCCCGTTCACCCTGCAATTCAGTCCCAATCCGGAGTTGTCCCCAATTTCTATATCCCTGCCGGAAGCAAAATAAACACCGTGCTCAATATTTACGTTTTTTCCGTTCCTTTTAAAAATCCTTTTGCATAAAAAGCCCCTTATTCTTTTTGAGCCAAGGCTGTACGGTGTGTCCGACCCCGGCAAATGCCGTGCTATCAAATAGTACAAACCAAGGCATATATAATAGCGTAGCTTCTTCATAAGTCTCCTTCCCCTATTCAATATATAAAATTATTATACTTGTAAGCGCCCAAAGAATTATATTTATCATAAGGGGTATGTCCGACAAAACAGTCTCTTCCGGACTTCCCCCCTCTTTTTTCCGGTATATGATATACTGATACCTGAAAATACCATACAGCACATAGGGTATTGTCAACATCATGTAGTAGTTGTCGCTGCTGCTCATAAAAGTATAGAGAGAGTATGCCATGACCATACAGGCCGTGACAATGGAGAGCATGTTGTCTATAAACTCCAGCGAATACTCATCCAGTATCCTCCTATGGGAATTTGCATCGTTTTCCAGTACCACAAGCTCGTTTCGCCTCTTGCTAAATCCCAAAAACAGTGACAAAAGCAGGGTACACAACAAAATCCATGGAGATATGTACACCTTTATGACCAGCGCCCCTCCGATTACCCTTAGGAGAAATCCTAAGGCTATCGACATTACATCGAGTATAACCATGTGCTTAACCTTCAAGGAATAAAGTATATTGTTTGCAAAATACAAAAGCAAAACCACGGCAAAGCTTATATCCAGCATGAAGGCGGCAATTACCGCAACCGGCAATAGGCCGGCAAAGAATACCAATGCCTCCGTCTTGCTTATCAAGCCCGATGCTATAGGTCTTAGCTTCTTCTTCGGATGGAGCCTGTCTTTTTCTGCATCTATGATGTCATTTATGATATAAACGCATGCTGAAATCATACAAAAGCATATAAAAGCCAGCAGGACCTTGGTAAAATAGTCAAGATCAAAAACGTGTTTTGCAAATATCAGAGCCGCAAACACAAACAGGTTCTTTATCCACTGCTTCGGCCTAGAAAGCCTGACATATCCTTTAATTTTATCAACAATACTAACCTTTTCGGCCTTGTCCAAGGATTGGCTCAACGATTATCACTCCCGAAAGTCTTCGAGTATACTTCATTATCTTCATTACATATTATTGTACAATATTATATCTAAAAAAACATTTTACATTTTTATTTCATTGCATCACAAAATATTTCAAATGCTTGGACACCAGCCTCATATTATATCATTTGACAGAAGGTAAATCCAGTGCCTTTGACGTTAAATTTTCCGGCTCTTTACACACATCTTTTATTTTGTTACAATAGCTGCGTGTAAAAAAGCTAAGCGGTGATTAAAATGCTGGAATTGTTTAAGTCTATAAAGCTTGATAAGGATTCAAGCATCCCTTTATATATACAGCTCAGTGGCAAAATTGCCGAAATGATTGAGAGCGGCGTACTTCTGGCTGATTTGAAGCTCCCTTCCATACGCCGGATGTCGGCATTACTCAACGTCAATTCGGTGACAATAGTGTCCTGCTACAAACACTTGGAGACAAACGGCTATGTCCATTCCCGGCCGGGAAGCGGTACATATGTTGCCGCCGTTTTGCCCAGCCGAAGCGCAGCTTATTCGGACTGCAACATTATACCCGATGAGCTCTATCAAAGCGAAGACTTTGATTTAATTAATAACGGGCATATCAAAATCAACGAAAATACTATCAACTTTGCCAGTGCCACCCCCGAGTCGAATCTGTTTCCGGTGGAAAACTTCAAGCTGGTTTTAAATGAAGTATTGGACCGTGATTTGGGAAACGCCTTTGACTATCAGGATAGCCAAGGCTTTCACCCTCTGCGTTCGTCAGTTTGCAGTCTCTTGGAAAAGAGAAATATTGCCTGTTCGGAGGAAAATGTCCAAATAATCTCAGGAGCTCAGCAGGGAATCGATATAATTGCCAAAGCCCTGCTAAGGCAGGGAGACTATGTGATTACCGAAAGCCCCACCTATACTGGGGCAATAGCGGTATTTAAATCCAGAGGAGCAGAAATTGCCGATGTCCCGCTTGAGGATGACGGGCCGAATCTCAATATTCTTGAGTACAACCTGAAAAAGTATAGACCAAAACTTATTTATACAATACCGTCCTTTCAAAACCCCACGGGAATATCATATTCCAACGGGAAAAGAAAGGCGATTTTGGCCCTTGCAGAGCGGTATAATGCTTATATTATCGAGGACGATTATGTAAGCGGTTTGGACTTTGAAAACATGGGCTTTATGCCTGTTAAATCCTTGGATAAATCGGACAGGGTTATTTTTATCGAAAGCTTTTCCAAAATTTTTATGCCGGGGCTACGGCTCGGCTTTATGGTGGTACCGTCAGGTCTTAAGGGATACATAATAGAAGCGAAGCATGCAACGGACATATCTACCTCCGGACTTATACAAAGGGCTTTTGACCTGTATATAAGAAAAGGCATGTGGGACGAGCACTTTAAATTAATGTTTGATATTTACAAAGAAAGGTATTACAAAACTGTAAACGCTCTGGATAGATACCTTCCGCGAAATGTTCGATTTCACAAGCCCGGAGGCGGTTTGAACATCTGGCTTGACATTCCTTCAAACTGCCTTATAAGCAGCCTGTTTAAGGCTGCGTCTGCCGAGAATGTTGTTTTTGCTCCCGGTAGGATTTTCTACAGCAGTACGCCAACCAAGCTTAATAATATAAGGTTAAGTTTTGCTGCAGTCCATACTGATGCAATTGAAATGGGTATTAAAAAACTTTCGGAATTGATTTCCCGCTTTGACAGGGGCAAGTATTTATCAGATAATATTCCGATACTGTAAGCATACCGAAAACTATGTATTTACCGGCAAGGGTATATTGCCATTTACCCATTTACCGGTCTTTTGTTTCTCAATATGCTTACCTTTTGTTGAAAAAACCCTAATTATCTCTATTCTTTAGTGTTTTGTAATACTTATACAAAAGACTGTCGAGCTCAATTTCGATATTCTGAATTTTTGACTTATTCAAATCGTATTTCTGATTAAAATAATTAATCAGTTTGTTCTTTTCTACAATCTCATTTTTCAGCTGTTGTGCATTGTAATTCATTCAATTCACCCCCTTACACAGCTTGTTGCAAATACTGCACATCCTTGAGTTCCATTATATTATAAAATTGTTATAAATATCAATATTTTAATAGAAACTTCATTTATTATTAATATAAATTTAATATTTCACCAATCTTTACACTAAGATTAAAACATACTATGTATTGTATGTACTAGAGCTTGGCAATTATGACATCGTAAAAACATCGCTCTTTTCTGGTTTTATGACCCCGATTATAACATATTTCCCTATCTAATGCCAATATTATCAAATTTTAAGTTTCAACTTCTATAGTATCGGCAAAAAAAAATAATACTTTAGCGGAAATTTAAATTTTTTATTTAATATAGAATATGTAAACCTTCCCGGATGTGTGCAAGCTTTTTTGGCATATGTTACAGATATCCTCTGTAAAGCCTTTTCCAACTAGAAAGCAATTGTCAAGCATTGCATATTGCTGATTATGGTGATATAATAATCTCTAGAAACAATTCAGGCTAACTTCTTTCGCTAATGTAATTTCAAAGTTTTGCAGAGTGCTTGCAAAATCAAACATTCACTTTTTTATTCAAAGTTGATTTTCATTATTCATGGGGAGTAAGAAGATTTTCAACAGGAAGTTTGCATATTACATTTACCCATAATGAGGTTTATAGAGTTTATACGGATTGATGCAGTATAAATACGGAATACTCTTTGGTAAACTTTAGTATTAAAACTGGAGGCGTCTCTTTTGGATAAAGAATTATTGGAACTACATAAAAGAAACAAACTAATGGCGGCAATTCTTTGTATGTGTGTTGTTCTCGGAGCTTTGTCTGCGTATCAATATCCTATCACAATGATGGCAGTATTAAAGTATGCTCTGCCTGTTGCATTGTTTGTAGTGTTTCTCGTTTGGAGAAAAATTGCAATCCCATACATAATGTATATTATAGCATTGGCTTTTAACTTTATCTGCTTTTTTATGATAAAAACCACAACCAACTTTCCTAATTCCCTTATTTTGTATTTGTCTTTAGCAGTTATATCCATATATCACAACTATCGTCCCTTACTGCTCAACGGAATCATCGGTGTGGTTATTCTAAATTATGCACTTTTTACAAAACCGGCATATGCCAGCGTCGACCGCTTTTCTCCCAATGCCTATTTCATATTATGCATGTTCGCTTTAATCGCCCAAAGCCGTATTGGTACTCAAATGCTGGCAAAAATCAGGCAAAGTGCCATTGAGGCAGAAAATTCAAAGAAAAAAGCGGATGAACTGTTAAAAGAGGTTTCTCATACGGCAGAAATACTTAAAAGATCAACTGTGAGCCTTCAGGAAAATGCAACATCCACAGGTACCATATCAAAAGAGCTGGTATCAGCTTTTAAAGAAATATCCGTTGGGATTGAAACCCAAGCTGCCAGCTTCAACGAAGTTTTGCAGGCAATGGAGGATGTGGCATCCACTGCCCAACAAACAGCAGATGCATCATCCAATATGAGCCAAAAATCCAAAGATACAACAGAAGTAACCAGAGAAGGGCAAGAAAAAATGAAAATAATGTCCGAACAAATGCAGGAGATAGACCAATTTGTTGGCACTACATCCGAAGCTATTGGCAAAGTAAATGAAGAAAGCGTTAAAATCGACAATATTGCTTCTATGATAAAAGAAATTGCCGACCAGACCAATTTACTTTCTTTAAATGCCTCGATAGAAGCAGCAAGGGCAGGAGAAAACGGTAAAGGCTTTTCTGTTGTCGCCTCTGAAATTCGAAAACTGGCGATAGATTCCCATAATGCTTCGGAGCAAGTTAACATAAGCATCAAGCTTATACAAGAAAAAATTCGCCAGGTGAACAAATTGGTCCAAAATGGACTTAAAATAGTTGATTTTGGCAAACAGTCAGTAAATGCGGTTGAGCAGTTATTTGATCAAATCAATATAAATTCTGAAGAAGTATTAAGTCAAGCCGAGTCGCTAAGCATTATAAATGAACAGCTGCTGCAATCGGCTCACAAAGTTGCTGAAGAAATGAAGACAGTAGCGGCCATATCGGAAAAATCATCCGCTTCCGTTCAAGAAGTACTTGCCAATGCAGATGTTCAGCAAAGCCAGGTTGGAAGCATGATAGAAAGTATCGGAGATCTGACTGAATTAGCGAAAGCTTTAGAGGAGGATATCAAGCAGTAATTTATCTTTCTGTTTTTACCTGTGCGCCCTTTTAAAGCCCATCATCGCCAGCATCTCATCTTTATCCAAAGCACCAAAGGCAAACATCAGCAAAAAGCCAACCGCAATATTTCCGAGAATGGTAAGCGTCACTGTCCAAGACGTACCAAGATTAAATATTGTAAAGAAGCTCTGTACGTATTTACCGATTAGAAGCATTATTATACCCACCAAACCCGGCTTTATTATCCAATTCCTAAAGTCCAGCGCCATTCCTGTTGTTTTAATTACTGTTGAAATGTCCAGTATACATATACATATGGAGCTTACTACCATACCTGCAATATATCCCGCAATTCCATATGCAGGAATGCAATAAATAACAAAAACTATTCTTATTACATAACCTACAATAGAATTTCTAAGAAGAATTCCCTGCTTTCCGAGGCCGTTTAATATACCCAGGAGAGTCTGCTGAAGATAAATAAATATTCCGGTAAATGAGAGAAGATATAATATATGTCCGATGTTTTCCTTCCTGTAAATCAAGTCACCTATTGTATCGGGAAAGAGCATGAACACAGCCGAAAATACAAATCCCAGTATAAAAGTAAGCTGAATTGACTTCGACATCCTGTAGTTAACGGTTTTGTAGCTTTTTACGGACATTGCTTCCGAAATTGCAGGGACAAGAGTTGTTGCCAGGGCCGATGTCACAAGAGACGGAAAGAAAATCAACGGCATAGCCATTCCCGTAAGTTTTCCATATTCCTGTATACTGCTCTGGTAGGTCATGCCGCCTAAAACAAGCATTCTCGGAATTAAAATGAATTCAACGGTGGACATGATGGAAGTAATAAATCTGTTGAAAGACACGGGAATTGATATCTTTACGATTTCCTTAACTATAGTTCGTTTTCTCATAAAACCTTTTTTCGAACTACTTAAGGAAGCTCCTTTTTTCCCGAATTTATATACAACCACCAAAACCAAAAGGTTTGAAATTTCACCCACTGCCATTCCGACAGTGGCAAGAGCGCAGGCGTATTCCAGTCCGACATTGACAAAGTACCCCGCCATCGCCATAACCAAAACTGTCTTCACAACCTGTTCCACCACTTGCGAGCACGCAGTGGGCACCACATCCTGTATTCCGTAAAAGTAGCCCTTTAATGCGGATGCAGCTGCAATCACCGGTATGCACGGTATTAAAAGAAGCATGGAGTAATATGTCCTGGAGTCCTTCAGTATAACATTGACTATAGGGTTTATAAAAACAAGTATCAGCAAAGAAACCGCCAAACCCGCCAATAAGACAATAGCCAAGGCGCAGCCCGTAATCCTCCTTAAGTTGACCCGGTGACCTTTTGCCATCTCCTCTGCCACCATCTTTGAGACCGCTATTGACACTCCTGAAGTCAAGGTAAGAATAACGAGGGAATATACAGGAGAAATAAGCTGAAACAACCCCATGCCTTCCGAACCAATAAGGTTTGAAAGATATATCCTATAAATAAAACCAATTATTTTAACTATAAAACTGGCTATCATCAGAATGATAGCACTGCCTATGAATGATTTTTTGGCCATTTTAGTCCTGAATTATAATAAATTGTCCTGATTATTATTATTTTATAATTCAGAAACTTATGACCAATATTATAACAATTCAAAACTTATCCCCTTTGTCTTCTTTTGAGGCGTTCCGCTCTTCTTTCCTCTGCCTCTTCAAATTCTCTCTTCTCTTCTTCCGTTTCAAGTATCAGCGGCGGAACCGGGGTCGGTTTTCCTTCACTGTCTAACGCGACAAATGTAATATATGCCTGATTGGTAAGAATAACACTTCCGGTCTTTAAATTTTCAGCATATGCATTTACTTTGACCTCCATAGAGGTTGTACCCACCCAGGTCAATTTGGCTTTGAGCATCACCAGCTCCCCCATGCGTGCGGGATGCCTGAAATCCAGGCTGTCTAATGCCACCGTGGCTACAATCTTGTTTGAATGCCTTGACGCCGCCATGGCACCTGCTATATCAATCCAGTGCATAAGTCTTCCGCCCAGGAGATTTCCCAAAAGGTTGGTGTCGTTGGGCAGTACCAGCTCGGTCATTTCCACCTGAGACAATCTGGGGGGCTTGCCCGCAAAGTTTTCCTTGTACTCCTTAGATATATCATGCATTTTGCATATCTCCTTTCGAAATCAAAAATTATCTTTTACTTTCGGACCATACGAAATAATATCAAAAAACGGCATCTAAAATGCCGCCTTTAAGGATTTCAAAATTTATTTTTTGAAAACTGTTATAAAGTTATTCCCACAGAATTAATAAGATAGTTCAATCTCTCCCCGTCAAGTCCTTTATTTATCTGTATTCCTTCTATGCTAAGGAGCCCCACGGGATATACGGGAACCTGGAATACTTCTTCGAGATATTCCTTGAGACCTTTTAACTGCGATCCTCCGCCTATCATATAAATTTTTCCTATTTTTTCACCGTAACATCTTTTTTCATAAAAATCAAAACACTGAAACATCTGCCGCACAATCTCGTCAATAACAGATTTGATACTCCTGTAAATTTTCTCCTGTTCTTCATCGGCATTTATTCCGGAAAAATCAAGTCCCTGCATCTTTTTAAGTCTTTCCGCCTCTTCGATTTTCTTACCGGTATTTGCTGCAATGGCCTCATCAATATTGCTGCTTCCTCTTAAAATAACCTTGTTGAACTCCAAAACCCTGTTCCTTAATACATTTACTATTGTAGTCTCCGAACCAAAATCAATAACCGCAAAAGTATTCTGGCTAAGCTTGCTGGATCTTTGCTTTTTAAACCATGTCTCACTATCGGAAGCAATAATCTCTCTGTTAAAAAACTTTGCAGCACTGTTGGCGGGAATATCCACCGATATGGGCTTAAGCCCCAGTTCTATCAAGATGTCAATATAGCTTTGTATAATACTTTTTAAGACAGCGGTAACAAAAACCTTTATTTTATCGATTCCATCCTCCCTAAATTCTTGCAAAACTTTATAATCTATCTGATGTGCATCCAGGTCTATCGGCATACTTTGGGAAATGGTTGTTCTGACAAGATGATTCATATCTTCTCCGGGAATCTTTTCAACAACAAAAACACGGGAGATAATATTGGTACCGGACATAACAATCTTTGCATTTTTGGCTTTGGTATTAATGTTTTCCATTACCTTCCTTATCTCATTGGTAACACTCTTGACATCTTTAATCGCACCATTCTTGATAGACCCTTTTGGAGTAGAAGCTATACCGAAATTTTTAATAAAAATCTCATTATTCCTGCTTAACTCCACTTCAACAATCTTTATATTCCTAAAACCGATGTCAATACTTAGAAGGTTGGTTTTCATGAAAGGAATTGTTACCATTTTATCTACTCCTTAAGTATTATTAAGATGACCTATATGATTATATTATCATCCATGTATTTTAAAATCAATATTTTGAAATAATTAAGTTGTAAAATTGTAAATATAGTATATTTTATGAGCCTGTTTTTTTGCATTATTACATATTGGATTCCAAAAGTTCGTTAAGTATGTCACAAACTTCATCCTGGGTTATTGCTTTAAATACCTTTTCCTTAACACGTGAAGAGTTGTACATGCCCTTTACATACCAGGCAATATGCTTTCTCATTTCCCGAACTCCGCATTGCTCTCCTTTAAGCTCAACGAGCATTTGCATATGCCTTTTTATTATGTCAACTTTTGTTTTTACCGATATATTTGGATCCAATACGTCCTTCGAACCTTCAAGATACTTTATTATCCTGTTGAAAATCCACGGATTCCCCTGGGCACCCCTGCCAATCATTATAGCATCGCAATTTGTCTCATCAAACATTTTCTTGGCATCTTCCGGCGTAAAAACATCTCCATTTCCTATTACAGGTATGCTGACGGATTCTTTAACCTGTCTTATGATGCTCCAGTCCGCCTTTCCGCTGTAAAACTGTTCCCTTGTCCTTCCGTGAACCGCAACTGCGGCAGCTCCGTTCTCCTCGGCTATCTTGGCTATTTCCACTGCGTTGACCCTGTTTTCATCCCATCCTTTACGTATCTTAACCGTAACGGGTTTAACGGATGCTCTTGAAACCTCCCGAACTATTTTTCCGACCAAATCCGGCTCAAGCATTAACGCACATCCGTCACCGTTCTTTGTTATCTTTGGAGTTGGGCATCCCATGTTTATATCAATAATACATGCATCAGAATCATTTAAGCGTTCCGTTACTTTTGCCATAATATCGGGATCCGAGCCAAAAATCTGAAGTGCAACTTTTCCCTCTTCGTCATCTACTGCGGTAAGCCTTTTTGTCTTTTCGTCATTATAGTAAATTCCTTTTGCACTTACCATCTCTGTATATGTCAACCCGCATCCCTGTTCCTTACATAAAAGCCTGAAGGGAATATCGGTTATACCTGCCATGGGAGCAAGAAAAATATTATTGTCAAGGGTAACATTCCCTATTTTCATATCCTTCCTCCTTTATCTTAACATTTTAACGCGAATTTGTGAATATCCTATGACAAAAACAAGCAAATAAAAATCGTTAATATATTCCATAAAAACTGCAAAAAAAAAAGATTAAAGCTTTAATCTTCAATTAATCTTATTATAAATATGCCTTATAAAAATCTCCACAATATTTCGGAAATTATTATAAATTCTTTATACTATTTATTGCAACCTTATGTCACAACCTTATTTCGCCCTGCTATTTGCAGAAATAATGTTTGCTTGAATTGTTCCTCGGATTTAAAATAAAGGAATGTATCCCGTCATTTGCGGAGAAATGTTTATTTTTAACAGCAATATTTGCATTAAAAATTTCATCCAGTTGAATCTTTGTATTCTTATCCAGCTTGGAAAATTCAACTTTGTAGTTAAAACCATCAGATAAGGTTTCTTTCTCCGTAATGCATCCCTCTACTCCAAATTGAAAAGCTGTAAGCATACTGTACACATGCAGGTCATAGTTTAAAATCTCTCCGACATTAAAATCTTTCGATGAGTAAAATTTGAGTCCCCGGGTTGAGATGTCAGTTACTTCCACTTCATGCCACCGTATTCTGTCACGGCTGACAGAAGCCGTACAAGTTGTGGCATTGCCATAATAGCTGTTCGTCAAATTTTGAATACTAATCATCAGAACTCCCCCTTGAATTCTGGTTTGGATTGTCCAATATACATTGTTGAAATGCACAACATCGTAAGCTATTCTGAAAAATACAGCGATTAACTTATATTCAAAGCGGGTACTTTCTACTAATACTATTTTACCACATTTTAAGGATTGTGTCGAGGGTAAGCTTCTCTAAAACTTTGAATTTTAATGGCTTTAGAGAATTTGGCGTCCCGGGCAGGAATCGAACCCGCATCAGTGGAACCGGAATCCACCGTCTTATCCATTAGACTACCGGGACATTGATGAGATTCTGTCATCTTAGTATTATAGTATATTTCTAGTCTATTTACAACTGTCATTTACAACTAAAATGTAAATGAATTTGTCCCACAGCAGTCAAAATCACTTATAAAGCGTAAAAAACCAATTGCTTATCATAAATCCCAGAGCATATCCCAGCATGGTTGTCCATAAGTACGCAATAAAGAATACCAAAGTTTTAAGCCTTTCATCAAACTCGTAAATCGCATTTATACCTCTCGACAAAATCGCAGAATGCCACAGCGGCGTAATCACGGATGTAACAAAATAGGCTGCAAGGCTCAGAGTTTCCGTGCCATAAGGTCCAAGCACAAGCCAATAGAAAAAAGCATTCACCGGAACCACCGGAAAATGCGAAACCACATATACTTTCATAAGTTTTATTAGCTGTCCGTTTAAATTCTTTATTCTTTCCTTTACTCTAAAAAACTTAAATATATCAAACAACGGGAGCGCAAAAAACACCACATCTATAAGGCCTATCAAAAGAACAAAACCAATAGTAAGGGAAATATTAAATATCAGCGCCGATTGCGTCTTCCCGAAGAAATACCCAAATAGTTCGGTGCCGAGGGCAAAGCCTACATCAATAAAACCCAACAGTATAATACCCGGGTACAGCGTCTGAATGTTATCCGATATCTTTTTATAAAACGACCTTGGAAACAAAAGCAAATCCAATAAATTATTTCTCAGCACAATGAAACTACCCCTTAATCTTTTCTTCTTTTTTAATAATACAACTCAGCACCTGTAAAAGCAATCCTGAAATTGGAAGCTCAAAATTCTTACCCGGGTCATTACACTATTATATTTTTTATACACCATTTTCACATTAAATCATAAAAATCTTGAGACCAAAAAAACCAGCAAGGCAATACTGCCAATTAACGCCATGTTTATTACCACATTGGGAAGCCGAAATTTCATACGGCACGGCTTTAACTTTATTTCAGTGCGGCAATCGACTTGCGAGCCATACCTTTTTATATAATTGTTTATTATTTCTTCTGCTTCTTTCAAAAGGTGCTCATTCATTTTTTCCCTATCTTTAGATAAAATCTTTTTAAATTTCCTTCCGTTTTCTTCAGGATTGCCTTTTAAAATCAGTATGGCCTCTTCAATAAAGTTTGATGCTATATTTCGAATTACAACTACTCTTTTTGTGTCATCACACACCATAATACTCCTCCGAAAATATGTATTCAGAGATAGTCTTTCTCAAATCAGTGTAAATTATACTAAAAAATATTGATTATCGCTTCCATACTTTTGCCACCAGCACAGTCATATCGTCCACAGGTTTGTTTGTACACTTCGAATGCGCCTCAGCCAATATAAGGTCTGCAATTACCTGGGGATTTATACTGTCAATGCCTTCGATGAATTTTATCAAATTCTGTTCTCCTCCTTCTTCGAGCTTAAAGGAATCAACAATTCCATCAGTAACCATGATTATAAAATCTCCGTTGTCTGCATTTTTGCAAACCAGCTCCGTTTCTATGTTGCTGAGTATCCCTGCCGGAAGAGATACGGTTCTTACAACTTCCACCCTGTCCTGCCTTTTTATAAAGGTTGGAGCAGCACCAATCTTTACAAACTCGATTTTTCCGTCATACAGATCTACAGCCGAAAGGTCAATGGTCGCAAAAGAGTCATCATCGGACTTTAATACAAGTATTGAGTTTATGAGCTTTATTGCAGTATCCTGGTCAAAGCCTGTTTCCATAAACTGCTCCAAAAGACTTATAGCTACCTTGCTCTGGCTTGATGCCGCCTGTCCCGTGCCCATACCGTCGCTCAAAGCCAAAATGTATTTTCCCGCACCGGTGTTCATAAAGGAATAACTGTCCCCGGAAATTTGATTTTCATATTTCGAGCTTCTTGCCATACCTGTTGTTATCTTAAAAACCTCTTCCTCCACCAGTTTGAGATTGCATATGCCTGTCCTGTGATTATGCATACATTCGTTTTTGTCCCGTATCATTCGCTTACCCATGACAGAGGATGCCAATTCTTCAATAAAATCAAGACATTTATTTGCTCCGGCGCAGCCTTTATGAAAAATAGTCACTTCATATTTTCCCCATTTGTTCTCATATACCACCACATCATGTGCCTTTATTCCCCTATTCCCAAGTTCGGACAGCAATGCATCCTCCATATCGGTTCTGAACTTGACTTCACTGTCAATTTCAACAGCCAGATTCGCTATAACCTTCGACAGTCCGTCCAGTTGCTGAGATATTAGCCCTCGGCTTTCTCCCACCCTGTTCTTCCATACCATATCGACTTTAAACAACTCATATACACTGTTTACTTGTCTTACAAACTCCCCTATTCTTTCGCACCTTTCCATAAAATAATCCGGTATATCGCTTTCGTCAATCCAACCCTTTCTCTCAAGATTCTCAACTATTTTAAACATCACCTGATATGTATTGTAAAAATTCCTGTCCCAGCAGTGAAGGCACAAACTGCAATCCTTGCACACCTTGTCCGCCACCCTGTCAAATAAGGATGAAATGTCCTGTTTATTGGTAACCATTTTGGTTTGAGATATCTCACTGAAGGTTTTTGAAAGCTCCTGAAATGCTTTTGCGAAATTACTGAGCCTTTCCACCGTAAGTTCCTTTAAACGCTGACTGTAAGAGGCCTTGTCATTAGAATCTGTTGCCTCTAAAGCAAAGGAGCCCAGTACCTCTTCCATGATTTTTTTAGGAACAACCACAAACATAAGTGCGGCGGGAATTATATCCTTAATATGAATAAGCACTTCCGTTGAACCGTTTATGTATAGAGTCAGCACCGCATTGGCAAGTACAAAGCCCACGGCAGTCCCGGTCTTTCCAAGATTTCTAAACAAACCGGCCATCAAACCGCAAAAGGCATAGGAACCTATAACCACAGGTGTTGCAGGGCTGCTCAAATTAATTACCAGTCCCACAATAACACCAACAGCCGCTCCCACACCCGGGCCTGCTCCAAAGGTCAACAGAAGTACTGCAAAAATTCCCAACACATTTAAAAGAGATGCACCGAAAATATTTATTCCTCCCAGCCCCGACAAGGAAACAGCCGCTATCATTGCAACGCTTATCATTTCTTCGTTTGTCAAGGCTCTTTTTTTCTTTATTCCTTCTATAAGCGGCACAGCGCGCCTAAATATGTATATCATCGAGAATATCAGCACACTATTAAACAAACTCATTAGAGCATCATACATTAAAAATCCTTGCAGTCCCACAAGTATAATCTGCGGAACAGCAACACATATTAGACCCATTACAGAATGTTTAAGGTCTTCTTTTTCCGTTGAATTCTTCAATAGTTTGCTAAGTACAGTGAAAAGAACCATAAAGGACAAGGCCGTATAAAGCTCTTTGCGGGCACCGCCCGTTGCCATTCCGATTACCACTGCTGCTGCCGTTACAAGTCTGTTTGCATTAGATGTAATTGCCGCTGCATAAAAAGCAAGGCCGAAAGGCATAAGACCTCCGAATAAAGATACTCTTCCGAGAAGGAAACTTAACAAAAAGAATACAATATTGCTTTTTGAAGCTGTAAGTCCGGATAAAATTCCTCCTCTTGTTTTGCCATACATCCTTTCCAAAACATCGTTTTTTTGAACAATCTGCGTCTTCATCTTTTGTAACCCCCATACGAAATATTTTTTTGTGAAAAACTTTTTTGCGTAGCTTGCAGAACCGATTATAAAATAGTGCCCAAAAAATCTATGTCGATTTTGGTAAAGAGAATTAAAAATTAATTTGACACCTATTCTCAAAACACAACGGAGGATTACATCAGATAAACTTTTAGAAATATAAATGAAACTTTTCATCAAAGTAAATTTTCTAGATAATAATGTAACATTTCGTCAAAAACTTTTTATTTTAAAATAAATATTTTTTAATTAATAATTTTTGGCCGCTTCAATGCATATAAAAAAAGCTCGGGACATCGAGTCCCTTCGATTTTGCCTCTTTCATTTCATTCCAAGAGGCCAAATAAAAACGGCTGTACAATACTGTACAACCGTTGTGGTGGGCACTATAGGGCTCGAACCTATGACCCCCTGCTTGTAAGGCAGATGCTCTCCCAGCTGAGCTAAGCGCCCGAAAATATGGTGACCCATAGGGGACTCGAACCCCTGTTACCGCCGTGAAAGGGCGGTGTCTTAACCGCTTGACCAATGGGCCACATAATGGTAGCGGCGGTCGGATTCGAACCAACGACACTACGGGTATGAACCGTATGCTCTTGCCAACTGAGCTACGCCGCCATATAAAACACTTTTCATCGTGCTGCAACTAAAGTAATCATGTCCAGCACGCTTTACTATTTTAGCAATAGACAAATAAAATGTCAAGTACAATTTTAATAAAAGTTAATGTATTTTAAATTGCAAGTTTAATTGCCTTACAAAATCTTACAGAACCCTGTTTTAAGCGACCACAATCTTTGCCATTTCATTCGCAGTTCGATAACCAAATATTCTCCTTGGGTAATT